>Ga0070741_10000279_pt1 | contig 195165 bp, 203 predicted proteins | sample Coa_R1_4_FD_66440 | JGI IMG/M metagenome (GOLD analysis project Ga0070741, IMG submission 66440) | Surface soil microbial communities from Centralia Pennsylvania, which are recovering from an underground coalmine fire - Coalmine... | ecosystem: Environmental > Terrestrial > Soil >... | reverse complement strand
ACCGTGGAAAGCATCACCGCCGCCATCGGATCGTGGGTCAGCGGCAGCACCGAACCCCCGGCGTCGGCGGCCCCGGGCAGCGCCGACGACCTCCTCGAGCAGATCACCTACCACCACGTCCTCCCCGGCACCCCGGCCGACGCCGTCCACGTCGCCGACCGCACCATCGAGATGCTCGCCCCCTGGCTCGACGGTGCCGCCGTCGCCGAACCGCCCGGGATGTCGCTCGGCTGGTGAGCGCTGACCGGTTCACGTCGGCGACGACGCCGATGGGGCGAGCAGCGCCCGGAGCCGCATGACCAGGAGTTGGCCCTCGAACCAGGTCCTCGCCCCCGCCGGCCGGTACCGGCCGCTCCGCGGATCCTCAGCCACCCATCCCAGCCGGGCCAGTTCCTCGAAGGTCACGCCGTCGTCGAGGAACTCAGTGAGCCATTCCCGGTAGAGGACGCCCAGCTGGCGTTCGAGCATTCCCAGCACGTTCCGGCGATGCGACCACTCCATCTCCTCCAGGACCAGCCGGCGCCCATTTCGGGTCACCCAGACCTGATCCTGCTCCAGCAGGTTCAAGAAGAACTCCCCGGCCAGAATCGTCACGACCATCACCTCCCGGCCGAGGCGGCGCCCGTCCCATCCGTTCGGGCCCCAGCCCGCCTCCGTCCCTTGCTCGGACCATACCGAGCGCCTGTGACGGTTTCCCCCGGGCCGGGGCCAGCCCCGGACCCGACTGTTCAGCCAGTGAGCGACCGCTCCGCCCGGGCCCGGCGAGCACGGACCGCCCGCTCATCCGGCCCGCAGCGCCCGGCCAACGCCTTCGGCGGCACCCCCAGCACCCGGGTGGTGTAGACCACGCCGGCCTGAACAGGCTGGAGCCGGCCATCCCGCACGGCCTCGATCAGACAGACCGTCAGCTCCTCGGCCGTCGTGCGCGCCCACTGCCGATCCACCGCTTCGCTGGCCGCCTCCAGCGGCCACAACCGCCGCTGACAGGCACGACCCGTCTCCCGCTGCTGGCGGACCCGCCGCCACGCCCCCTCGACCAACACGCACGCCGGCCACGTCGGTGACGTCCCAGCCAGGGCGGTAATCCGCTCCCAAGCGGCGGCCACCACCTCCTGCACCAGCTCGCCCTTCACGCCGGCCATCCTCCGGCACCGCGCCTCCCGCCCTACCGCCCGCCCGATCCTGACCATCAGACCGGGGATGATCAACTGGAGCAGCGTCCGGGCAGCAAGCGGGTCACAGGCCAGCCGGAGCAGGGCCCCCACCGGCCCGTTGGCCTCCCCCGGATCCGGCTGTGCCCGGCACCACCCCACCACCTCGGCCGGCGAGTTGAACCCGCCCAAATCCGGCTCCGTCGCCTGCCACCGACGCAGCGCCTCCCGGTAACGAGAAGAGTCGGCGACGGCATCCCACTCGACTTGCAGCGCCCCCATGAGGTTGAAGTTGTCGTCCATGGGGCCGATGGAACGCCCCCGGTGTTGCCCAAAATGTTGCCCGCCGTGTTGCCCGTCTCCACTTTGTCGGGCAAACGCCCGGCGGCCACCTCGTTCCCCGGCAAAGCCGCAGGTCACAGGCCTCTCTTTGCCGCCTGGAACGTTCCATGAGCGTCGGACCCGGCAGAATCGGAATCCGCCTGCGTTCCACCCCTGCCCGCCACGTTGCCCACCGTCGAAAGCCTGGCAACCGGGTCCCAGACCGGCGCATCGGCCCGCTGCCCGCAGCCATCGACCGTCGTCATCTCGGAGACGACAACTGAACCACCACAGCGGATGAACGTGACGTCCTCGCTACGGCCGGGCCGGCGGAGCGGGACGGGCGTGGTCTGTACAGCTTTCTGACCCCCGGGAGGAAGGCGTTCAGCGGACATCGGGGGAAGGTGCGGGCGCGTGCCGGCGGAAGGTCCGGGGGCAGCGGACATCGACGCTGGAGGCGGTCCCGAGGTCGGGGTCGCGGCGTGCCCGTCGGAAGTTTCCTTCCGAGATTTCTCGTAGCCAAGCGCGTGGCCAAGTCGGCGGCCAAGTGGCGAGGCGCACGATCCCCGGCAGCCGGGAAGCACCCGGCCGCCGGATGACCCCGCCAAGCGAAAGGACAGCTTCGTGGACGACATCATCGTCTTCGTCGGCGCCAGGGGCGGCCAGGGGACCTCCACCGTCGCCGCCACCGCCGCCCTGCAGGCCGCCCAGCACTCCCCCACCTCCCTCCTCTGCGTCGACCCCCTCTCCACCGCCGCGCTCCTCGGCGCCCCGCCAGTCCTCCCCGGCGAGCAGGCCGAGATCGCCCCCGGTCTCACGCTCACCGATCTCGACGGTCCGCGCCGCGCCGTGACGGTGATCGACGCAGGATCCCTCACCACCACCCCGGCACCCCCGGCCGGGAGTCGCACGATCCTCGTCATCCGGGGCCCGTCCTACCTGGCGCTCCACACCGCCATCGGCCACCCCGACCTCCACCCCGACGGCGCCGTCATCGTCGCCGAGCCGGGACGAGCCCTCTCCGACCTCGACGTGACCGAGATCCTCGCCATCCCCGTCCTCGCCAGCGTGCCCGTCCGGGCCGACATCGCCAGGACCGTCGACGCCGGCCTGCTGCTCACCGAGGCGACCAGCCGACCGAGCCTCCGACCGATCCACGCCCTCGTCGACGGCCTGCTTCCCGACGTAGCTCGCCGGCGGGAAATCGACCTGCGGCAACCTGCTCTCCACCGCGCCGGCCAGGAACTCACCGTCCTCGACGGCGAGGTCGGCTGGTGAGGGGCCGCCCTTCACCCGAGGATTCGGCTTCCGGCCTCCAGCGGTGGCTCGCCGAGCACGACCCGCTGGTCCTCGTCGCCGACCGCAACCCCGTCCTCGAGACCCTCGGTCACGATCCCCGCTCCCCCGCCGCCGAGGCCGGGTGGCTGCACCGCTTGGGTCCGGCGGCGATGTGCGCCCACCGTCGGATCGTCTCACTCCTCGAAGTGGTGGGCGACGGGCACGCTGTCCCGCTCGCCGGACTGGCCGTCGACCTCGGCCTCCCGGGCGGGACCGGCCAGAACACGAAAATTGTCCGCACCTTGGCCCGCCTCGTTCGCTACGGCATCGCCACTCCTCGAGGCGACACCTTGGCCGTCACCCTGGCGCTGCCGCCCACCCGACGGCTCCGCAATCGGCTCGAGGACACGCTCATCCCGCCGGCCACCGAACTGCCCCCACGAGGGGCGTGCGGGCTGCGGCCTGTCGCAGAGCACGCCCCGGAGATGACCCCAGAGGTCTCGCGGTGACGGGGGGCACCGTCAGCGACTACGCCCTCGCCTACGCCGCCCGAGGATGGCTCGTCCTCCCCTGCCACGAGCCGACCATGACCGGCTGCAGCTGCCGGCGGCCGGACTGCCCCAGCCCGGCCAAGCACCCCCGGCTCCGGCGTGGGCTCCACGACGCCACGCTCGACCCCGCCCTCATCCGCCGCTGGTGGGAGCGATGGCCCGACGCTGGCGTGGCCGTGCGCACCGGGGCCGAGAGCGGGCTCGTCGTCGTCGACGTGGACCGCCACAGCGGCGGGTTCACGTCCCTGGGCCAGCTGCAGCGGTGCCACGGTCGCCTCCCGCCAACGCCCGTCACCTTCACCGGCGGTGGCGGCCGCCACTACTGGTTCCGCCACCCCGGCCGCTCGGTCGCCAACAGCACCAGCCGCCTCGGCGCCGGCATCGACATCCGGGGTGACGGCGGCTACGTCATGGCCCCACCCACGAAGCACATCTCCACCCGCCGCTACGAGTGGGTGGCCAAACCTCCACTCGCTCCCCTCCCCGACTGGGTCCTCGACCGATCCCGAGAGCCCATCCTCGCTCCGCCACTGCCCCGGCCCCGCTCCACCGCCGCCGAGCCGTGGGCCGGTGCGGCGCTCACCGCCGAGATCGGACGGGTCCGCTCCGCCCCGCCCGGCAGCCGCAACCACACCCTCAACCGGGCCGCCTTCTCCCTCGGACAGCTCGTCGGCGCCGGCTACCTCGACGACGACACGGTGCGCCACGAGCTCACCGCCGCCGCCCTCCACGTCGGCCTGACCGGGCGGGAGATCCGCGCCACGGTGGCCAGCGGCCTCCGTGCCGGCACCTGCCTACCCCGGCACCCGCCAGCTCTCGAACCGGACCGCCCCTGACCCTTCCCGGCCCGATCAAGAAATTCCGACATTCCGCATCATCAGGACGAACTTCACCCGTTGGTACGAATGGAGCGGCCCGGGCCGGGACCGCCGACCCCCCGAGGTGCCCATGCTCGACCTACTCGACCACGCCGTTGACCTCGACGCCCTCAGTACCCCACGACCGCACGCCGGACGTTCCTCGAAGCGCCCGCCCCGCCACGGCCGCTGGCGGATCGTTGCACTCGTGGCCCTCGCCGCCGTTCTGGCCGTCGGCGGGGACTCGTGGAACGGCGCGGTCACATCCGATCCCCAACTGCGCTTCGAGAACGCCAACGTCTTCCGGGCGAGCGACGGCGACAAGACCGGGATCCGCGACCTCCGGAACACCCTGGGCACCGAGACCCAGGTCGACTTCCGACCCGCCGACCGCTTCTTCACCTACATCGACTTCTACAACGGCGGCCACCACGACCTCCGCATCGAAGCCGTCCCGCCGACCGGCTTCTACTACTGGGGGCTGGACCAGGTCATGCTCTCCGCCAACCGCACCTCACCCTTCGAAGGCGGCTACCTCCCGCTCCGGCCCTTCACCCTCCGCATCGAGGCGAAACCCGCTACCTCCAGCTCCGATTCCGCCTCGCCGACTGCGACCCGGGCGGCCTCCAGGATGGAGCCAGCACCCTCCAGTCGCTCCTCGTCCGCTACCGAGTCCTGGGCATCCGCCGGACGGTATCTGTGCCCTTCGACTCGATGGCCCTCGCCGTCCAGACCAGCGGCATCTGCAACCACCCCATCACCGACCAGCCGTAACAACCCGAGACCCCATCGGTCACGTCGTCGGACGCCCGACTGGGCTCCGCACATCGCGTCCTACAAGGAGGAGATAATGAAGAAGCTGATCACCGCCACCGTCCTGACCGCCGTGATGACGCTCACTCCCCTCTCCACCGGCCACGCCTGGGCCGCCAAGAACTGCCCCGACGGAAGCCACCCCGCCAAGGGCCCGGACCCGACGAAGGTGTACTGCTACGACAACGCCGATCCCAGTCAGGTGGTGAAGATCATCTCGGTATGAAGACACGACAGATCACCCTCCGCCCCGGCGCCGACGCTGATCGCGAGAGCGTCACCCGAATCTTCGACATGGCGAACCCGTCATGGGCCACCAGCGCGGCGCACTGGCGCCAGCTCGCCGCGGCTCGGACAGAGCCCGCCAACGGCATCGTCATCGTCGCCGAAGATCATGGGCGGATGGTGGGCGCCGCCCGCGCCAACGAAGCCCTCGAAGGTCTTCTCCCCCAGCCAGGTACGTTCAGCGCCCGGGTCGCCGTCGACCCGGGCGCCGCCGGCGACGGCGTCGGGAGCGTCCTCTGGCGTGCCGCGTCCGACTGGATCAGCGAGCAGTCACCGACCCAGATCAACTCCTGGTGCGACCGGGACGACGAGCGCACCATAGCCATCGCCGCCCACTGGGCCTTCGAGCGCCGGAACGAGTCCCTCGAGACCCCCGAGGACCTCGATCCTGATCAACCGTGGGCCTGGAACTATGAGTTGCGCCTCGACTCACGCAGCCACGCCAACACCGAGGACGTTCCTGCACTACCCCCAAACGTCACTGTCTCGCCGCTCGGCGAAGTAATGGACGACGCCGACCTCGCCGCTTCGCTGCATGAGGGCTACGAGGAGTGTCGTGCCGACGTCCCCGCATGGGAGCCATACAAGCCGAGACGACGGTCAGACTTCCTGAAGAACCAACACGACAGACTTCAGCACGGCGGACTCGGCCTTGTCGCTCACCGCAATAGAGACGTTGTGGCCGCGACGTTCGCCGAGCGTGCCGCCTTCGTCCCCATGATCCACAACGACTTCACCATGGTCCGCCGCAACGCCCGCGGCCAACGCCTAGCCCTCGGCCTCAAGAGGCAGCTGATCCGCGATGCGGCCTCCTGCGGCTTGGAGCGCATCACGACTGAAGTCCGCACCGACAACGGCCCCATGCTCGCCATCAATGCGAGGCTCGGATTCCGTCGGATCGCCATGCGACAGTTGACGCGAACCCCTGCCATCGCGATCGGTTGAGACGGCTGATCTCACCGTCTGTCTTCGGTGAAGGTTACGGGAGTGGTGAACCCACCGAGGTCGTCTCCTTGATCGACCACAAGGCTTTGAGGACGCCTCACCGGTGGGGAGCTCGGACAGATCTGCGCCCGCGTTCCCCAACAGAACCCGCCCAAGACCAGCACCCTACTTCGAGGCGGCGAGCGCGAGTGGAAGCGCTGTGAGGTCGACGAGTCGGGATCCGCGGGTCGACCTTCGAACGCTCTTGTGGGTAAATGGGCAAGTGGGTATGATAGCATCGTGAGCGAACTCGTCGAAGTCGATTCCCGCCGCCGCGTGACCCTCGGTCAGCACGCACGGCACCAGCGGTATCTCATCACCAGCGAATCCGACGGCACCGTCATCCTCACCCCGGCCGTCGTCGTCTCCGAACTCGAAGCCCGACTCCTGCGCCGCCCCGACCTGGTCGAGAAGGTCCGCGCCGACCTGGCCGAACCGGAGACCCGCATGAAACGCCGCCGCAAGGTCTGAACCTTGCCCGACGTCTGGCTCGACGACGAGAACGACGATCGCCTCCGCGCCCTGGAGAACGACCCCGACCCCGCCCGACGCAAGCTCGCTGACCGGGTCAACGAAACCCTGACCCGAATCGCCCGCAACCCCGGCGACGCCTCCGTCCGCCGCCACCGCTTCCAGTCCGTCGACGCCTGGGCCGTCACCATCCCCGGCGACGACGAGGACTGGGTCATCCTCTGGGCCCCCCACCAGACCGAACCCGACACCATCCTCGTCCCCTACGTCGGCCCGGCCAGCTTCGCCTGAAAGAACCACCACCGGAGCGTGATCGTTTCCGTTAGTTAGACGCAGCGCAAGTCGAGCGTTCCGAGGCGGTCGAACCGAACGGTGAACGTGTTGCCCGCCGCGACCGGGACGGCCGCCGTGAGTCCGCCGGACAGGACGACGTCACCCGGATTCAGGCCCTCGTCGTGATCAGCGAGCGCCCGCACGAGTGCGGTCACGCTCGAGGCGGGGTGACCGAGCGCTGCCGCCCCGGCGGCGGTCCCGATCAGTTCGCCGTCGCGCTCGAACACGCACCCGAGGAGCCGAAGGTCCAAGGCGTCCGTTGGAGTCATCGGCACGCCGGCGATGAACCGACCGCTCGACGCATTGTCCGCCACCACGTCCGCCGCGGTGAACCGGTAGTCGCGGTAGCGGGAATCCAACACCTCGATGGCCGGACAGACCGCTTCGGTGGCCGCGACCACATCGGCCGTGGTGATGTGGCGTCCGAACAGCGGCCGGCCGATCAGGAAGGCAATTTCTGGCTCAACCCGGGGTTGGGCTAGGGAAGCAACCGCCAGAGGCTCGCCGATGTCGAGCCGCATCGCTTCGGTGAGGAAGCCGTAGACGATCGTGTCGACTCCCATCTGCAGCTGTTTCGCCCGGCTCGTGAGACCGAGCTTCGCCCCGACGCAGGTCGTGCCTTCGGCGACGTGAAGGTCCCTCAGACGGCGCTGGACCTCGTAGCCCTGGGCGACACCGAACGAGGGGAAGGTGTTGCTCGGAGGGCGCAGCAGCGTCCTCGTGCGGCTGGCCTCATAGAGGGCCCGAGCGACGGTTTGGGTGTCGGCCGGGACGTCCTTTTCGGCTTCCGGTGCCTGCGTCATGTCATCCGGACGGTGACGGATCCCAGTCGGTCGAACTCGGCTCTCACCACGTCGCCGGCCTGGACCTCGAACGCGGCGTGCAAGGCTCCGGTCATGACGAAACGGTCGGCCTCGAGCGTGACACCGTACGGCGCCAGGGTGTTGGCCAACCAGGCCACCGCCCGGACCGGATTCCCCAGGGCAGCTGCTCCGGCTCCGGTTCCCATCAACTCTCCGTTCCTGGTGATGAGCATGCCGAGGAGGCGGACGTCGAAGTCGTCGATGGGGATGAGTCGCGGCGAGAGGACGGTGGCACCGGAGGACGCCATGTCGGCGATCGTGTCGGGAAGCTTGATCTTCCAGTCGGCGATGCGCGAGTCCACGATCTCGATCGACGCGACGGCACCGGCGATGGCCCGCGCCGCCTGCAGGGCGGTGACGCCGGGTCCCGTCAGGTCGCGGTTGAGGACCAGGCTGATTTCCGCCTCGACCTTCAACTGGATGAAGCTGCCGGTGTCGACGCTCTGTCCGTCGTCGACCACCCCGGAGGCGAAGACCGGGGCATAGTCGGGTTCCCTGACGCCGATGAGGTCCTGCATCGGTTTCGACGTGATCCCGAGCTTGTAGCCGACGACGGAATCCCCGGCCGCCAGTTTGAGGTCGGCCCATTCCGTCTGGATGGCGTACGCGTCGTCCACACTCAGTCCGGGAACCTGCGAGGTGATGGGTTCGATCGGCATCCGGGTCTCCGCTGCTTCGGAGAGCCGTTGGGCCCACTTCCTCGCCTCTTCGGCGTCCATGGTCGAACTCCTTGTCAGCTCAGGACGACCCGTGGGGCGCGCTCGGAACCCAGCTCGCCTCCGGCCATGAACTCGGTCGGTGCCATCTCGTGGATCCAGACCCGGATGGACGGCAGCGGAGCGCCGATGGAGTCGTGCACCGCGTCGGTGATCGCCTGCAGCAGCGCCCTCTTCTCCTCGTCGGTGCGGCCCTTCATCATGGAAATCTGGATCAGCGGCATGTCAGTGTTCCTTCCGGATCGTCTAGGGCGATGTCGCCGCCGCGTGAGCTCCTGCGGCTCGCCGGGTGAGCTCGAGGGCGACATCGAGAATCATGTCCTCCTGGCCCCCGACGACCTTGCGCTCGCCGAGTTCGAGGAGGATGTCTTTCACGTCGACACCGAAGCGGGTGGCGGCCCGTTCGGCGTGGAGGAGGAACGAGCCGTAGACCCCGGCGTACCCGAGGAGGAGGCCCGATCGGTCGATCACCCCCTGCATCGGCCGCAACGGTCGGACGACGTCCTGCGCGATGTCCATGACCTGCAGCGGATCGACGCCCGTGGGGATCCCGGCCTTTTCGCAGGCGGCGACGAGCACCTCGGTTGGGCAGTTCCCGGCACCGGCGCCCAGCCCGGTGGTGCAGCCGTCGACCTGGTCGGCGCCTTCCCCGACGGCGGCCATCGAGTTCGCCACGGCCAGGGCCAGGTTGTTGTGAGCATGGACGCCGACCTGGCAGGAGAGGTGTTCTTTGAGCAGGGCCACACGGGCCCGCACGCTGTCGACGGTCATGGCTCCGGCCGAGTCGACGACGTAGACGCAGTCGGCGCCGTACGACTCCATGAGACGGGCCTGGCTGAGCAGGTCCTCGGGCTCGGCCATGTGGGCCATCATGAGGAAGCCGACCGTCTCCAGTCCCAGGCGCTTCGCCATCTTGATGTGTTGTTCGGAGATGTCGGCTTCGGTGCAGTGGGTCGCGATGCGGGCGATGTCGACACCGATCTCAGCGACTTCGACGAGATCGTCGGCGACGCCGATGCCCGGAACGAGCAGCACGGCGAGCTTGGCCCGGCGGCGCTCAGCCGCTGCGGCCCGGAGCAGGTCCCGCTCCGGAACCGCCGAGAACCCGTAGTTGAACGACGAACCACCCAACCCGTCGCCGTGCGAGACCTCGATGACGGGCACGCCGGCGTCATCGAGCGACCGGACGACGCCTCGGACCTGCTCGACCGAGAACTGGTGCGATACGGCATGGGAACCGTCACGCAGCGTCGAGTCGGTGAGCCGGAATGCCGCCCCGCTCATGCCCGGACCTCCGCGCCTTTGACCGCAAGTTCCTCGGCAACCCGCACCGCAGCCGCCGTCATGATGTCGAGGTTGCCGGCGTAGGTCGGAAGGTAGTCGCCGGCGCCCTCCACTTCGAGCAGCACCGCGACCCGGCCGGCCGCTGGGCCACCCGGGGTGGCGTAGGGCCCCTCGTCAAACACCGGCGGGCTTTTCAGGCGGTAACCCGGCACGTACTGGCTCACTTCGCCGACCATGGCTTCGATCGAGTCCGACACGGCCCGCTCGTCGTAGCCATCCGGCAAGGCGCAGAACACCGTGTTCCGCATCAGGATCGGCGGATCGGCCGGGTTCATGATGACAATCGCCTTGCTCGCCACCGCACCGCCGATCTCGCGCAGCGACCGGCTCGTCGTCCGGGTGAACTCGTCGATGTTCTGCCGGGTGCCTGGACCGGCTGAACGCGACGCCACCGCAGAGACGATCTCGGCGTAGGGCACCGGACAGGTTCGCCGTACCGCGGCCACGATCGGCGCCGTCGCCTGACCGCCGCAGGTGATCATGTTGACGTTCGGTGCCTGGAGATGATCGGCGAGATTGACGGTTGGCACGACGGAGGGGCCCACCGCGGCCGGGGTGAGATCGATGGCGACGAGGCCGGCTTCGGCGTAGCGGGGAGCATTGGCCGCGTGGACCCGAGCCGTCGTGGCCTCGAACACCACCCGGAAGTCGGAGCAACGATCCAGCAGCCACTCCACACCGTCCGCCGATGTCTCGACGCCCAGCGCCCGGGCTTTGGCGAGTCCGTCGCTGGCCGGGTCGATCCCGACCATCGCCTTCGGTTCGAGAACGGGTGACCGCAGCAGCTTGTACAACAGGTCGGTCCCGATGTTGCCGGACCCGACGATGGCACAGGGAACCGTCATCGAATGCTCTTCCTCCGCTGTCGCAGCCTCACGTGTAGACGCTCAGGAACCGGTCGTTGATCTCCCGCTGGATATAGAAGACGCCCCTGGCCAGTTGGTCGGCCGTCCATGTGATGGTCGGGAAGTCCGGCATGGTCCGGTACCCGCCGCTGAAGACCTCGTTCCGGTTCCCCGCCGGGTCGAAGAAGTAGATGGTCTGCCCCCGGCTGATCCCATGGCGGGTCGGGCCGAAGTCGATCGGCACGTCGTCCATGGCGAAGATGTCACCGGCGTGCAGCAGGTCGTTCCAGTCGTTGAGGTAGAACGCGAAGTGGTGCAGCTTGCCGTTCGGACCTTGGACGACGGCGAAATCGTGGACCGACTGACCGCAGTACATCCACGAGCCGATCAGCTCGGGGTTGGCCGGGTCGGTGACCGCCCGCTCCGACGGCCGGAAGTCGAGGCACTCCATGAAGAACCGCTCGACGGTCGCCGGGTCCTCAGCGGGAACGAGAGCATGGTCGAGCCACGGGACGCCAACGCCCCGGCGGTCACGGGGCCAGGGGTCGGGATTCAGCGTGCCGGTGTCAGTTCCGACGTACTGCGCCTCGCAGTACAACTCGAGCGACTGCTCCGAGGGAAGCTCGATTCGCACCCCGTCGCCGATCGCCAGGTTCTCGCCCTTGCTCACCCGGCCGACGGTGGCGCCGAACGCTGCCGCCCGACGTTCGAAGTTCGCCAGGTCGTCTTCCGATTCGCACTTGTAGCCGAGCTTGACGAGCCCGACTCCGCCCTCCTCGAGGACGAGGGAGTGGTGGTCGTACTCGTCCCAGCACTTGAGGTAGACGGCGCCCGGCGTCTCCTCCACCACGTTCATGCCGAGCGTGTTCGAGTAGTGGTTGACGGCCTCCCCCAGATCGGTGACCCGGATGTGGACGAATCCGAGACGCATGACACCCATGGTGTTCCCCCCTCGTCTAGTGGCCCGCGGGACCCGCGAGCCCTCTTTCGGCCCGGCCGAAGCCGGCGTTGCCCATACCGAATGCGAACGGGACGACCCGGCGCAGGCGATGCGCCGGCTCCATGGCGATCGCCGCATCGCTCTCGAGCACCGCCCGGCAGCTGAGCCAGGTGTCCGAACGCCGCTCGGTGTCGCTGAGCGTCGAGGCATCGACCGGACGTTCATACCGGACATCGCCGCTGATCACCTGCACCCGACACACGCCGCACCCGCCCCGTCGGCATCCGAAGCGATAGGTGAACCCAGCCCGGCAGATGGCCGCCAGCATCGTTTCCCGAGGAAGCACCGGCACGGAGACGCCCTCGGGAAGGATCGTCAATCGGTGACAGGTCGCCGGCGCCATTCGTTCATTCTTGGCCTCGCGCCCGCCGATCGGAAATACTTCTCAGCGGCGTGATTGAGAGCTACGGCTTATAAGTCGGCGCCGTGCCGTCCGATCCAGAAGGCGCCGCCCCCGAGCCGTTCCGACAGCTGGGCCGCAGAGGCCTGCAGTGCGTTGGCAATCGGTGATTCCCGATCCTCCGGAATGGCTGTGGCCATACCGACGACGGCCATCGTGGCCAGCAAGCCGTCCGTCCCGAACACCGGGGCGGCGATCGCTCGGACACCTCGGACGAAGCGGGAGTTCATCGACAGGTACCGCTCCGACGCCTCTCGGGAGAGGAGCCGCAGGTCATCGGCCACCGCCGCCGGCAGGCGCCCGAGCAGGTGCTCGACCTCGTGACGGTCGCGGAGCAGGCCGAGGAACAGCAGGGACTGCGCGGCGTCGAGGGGCAGCCGGGTGCCAACGCGGACGCTGACGGTCACCGCCGCGGTCGTGTCTTCGTGCACTTTGACGACCACCGGTTCCAGCCCGCCCCACACGCTGAGGACGACGGTCTCATGCGACTCGCCGGCCAGCCTCGCCATGTAGGCGTCGGCTTCCTCGAGGACTTGGCGGCCCCCGAAGGCGATGGTCGTCAGCTGAAGCGGCAGCGGCCCGATCCCGTACGAGCCGTCCTCGGCTCGGGACAGCAGCCCCACCCGGGCCATCGACATGAGATATCGGTGCACGGTTGTCCGCTGAAGCCCGAGGTCACGGGCGACCTCCGCCGTTCGCACGGCAGGCCGTGTGCGACTGAAGAGACGAAGAACCTCCGCACAGCGACTGACCACCTGAAGGTCACCGGCGGGCACCAGGTCAGGCAGGTCACCCAAGCCGCCATTTCGTGCAGATTCAGGACACATATGACCGTATTCTAAACACCGGCGGGCCGTCCGGGCGAACCGCTCAGCGGTGTATCAGCTGCGAATTAGCTCACGTTCCGTGGGCCCACTGGCTCCCACCACACCGATTCTGTCACTATATCGGATGTGGTCGTCTACATAGTGGATGCCGTTTCGGGGCCGCAGTGACCGTGGAGCTGCGCCACTTCCGGTATTTCGTGGCCGTTGCCGAGGAATGCCACTTCGGGCGTGCGGCCGAGCGGCTGTTCATCACGCAACCGTCGCTCTCGCACCAGATCCGGCAGCTCGAGCAGGCGGTCGGCGCGGCGCTGCTGGAACGCACGACCCGCAAAGTGGAGCTGACCCCGGCCGGCAAGTTGTTCCTCGAGCGAGCGCAAGCCGTTCTCGCCGCCGCCGAGGACGCGGTTGTCGACGCCGCCCGAGCCAGTCGGGGCGAGATCGGGCGACTGTCGATCGGCTTCACGGGCTCTGCCACCTACGACCTGCTCCCCAGCGTCGTCAAGATCGTACGGGAGTGCCTCCCGCATGTGTCGCTCGAGCTCCACGGCGATCTGCTCACACCGGCGCAGGTCACCGGACTGCTCGACGGCCGGCTGGATGTCGGCTTCCTGCGGCCGCCGGTTCGAGCTCCCGATATCAACCTGCAGATCGTTCGACGAGAACCTCTGGTCGCCGTGTTGCCCGAGACGCACCCGCTGGCCGTCAGTGAGACCATTTCGCTCTCCGACCTGGCGGCGGATCCGTTCGTCTCCTATCCGTCGCAGATCCGGTCGGTCATGCACGACGCGGTTGAGGAAGCGTGCCGCCGAGCCGGATTCCGGCCCCAGGTCGCCCTGGAGGTGCACGAGGTGGCCACGCTCTTGAGCTTCGTGGCCGCAGGCCTCGGCGTCGGCCTCGTCCCGTTGTCAGCCCAGCGTCTCCGGATCACGGGCGCCGTCTACCGGCCGCTGCGGGAGAGGAGCGAAGCGGTGCTGGCCATGGCCTGGAGGGCAGGAGAACGGTCGCTCGTCGTGGACCGCTTCCTGCGGGGGGTCCAATCGTTGACAGCACAGGAGACGCCGATCGTGGCCGTGTCCGGCCCGGCGTGACGGCGGACTTATAGCCATCGGCTCTCAATCATCGGCGCCGGAAGTATTTCCGTTCCCGGGCCGCCGGCAAGAGAATGCGTGTAACGCCACACGTGAGGGGGGAAGGGTGGCCAAACTCGCACTCGCCGAAGGCCTGCAGATCGGCTACGAGGAACACGGCAACGGGCACCCGCTGGTCCTGATCCCGGGCACGGCAGTCGATCACACGGTGTTCTTTCCCGGTGAACAGGTGCCCACCTTCGCCAAACATCACCGCGTCATCGCCCTCGACCACCGGGGGACCGGCGAGTCGACGCGGCCTGATTCCGATTACGGGTCGGGCGATCTGGTCGACGACGTGATCCGCGCCCTCGACGTCCTCGAGATCGAACGGTGCCATCTGCTCGGCCTCTCCATGGGGTCGACCATCGCCATGCAGGTCGCCGCACGGCGACCGGAGAAGGTGAGCGCGCTGGTCCTCTGGCACCCCTGGGCGCGCACCGACGAATTCCTCCGGCGGATGTTTCTTATCTGGCGGTACCTCTACGCCGAGGCTGACGCCGATTTCTTCGGACAGGCAACCCTCTGGTGGATTCTGTCCCGCCCGTTCATCCTCCAGCAGCCGCAGGTCGTCGATGGCATCGCCCACGACGTCTTCGCCGGCCCGAATGCGCCCGATCGTCGCGATTATGTCCGCCATGTCGACATCAATCTGTCCCACGACGCCCGGGCGCTGCTGCCATCGATCGCCGCCCCGACGTTGGTGATCAGCGGCGAAGACGACCGGGTGATCCCAAGCGGGTACTCCCGCGAGGTGGCGGAGTCGATCCCGACCGCGACGTTCCATCTCCTCACCGGCCCCGGATCCAGCCACGGCTCGTTCCTGGAGCGGGCCACCGACATGAACACCCTGACTCTGGACTTCCTGCAGACCCAGAGCTGAACCATGCGCCACCGGCGCGCCAACTCGAAGGAGCGAATTCTCCATGGCCAAGACGTGGCTGTTCGATCTGGTCCACTACCCGTACGATCCCAGTCCCGACGCGTTCGACCCGAAGATGGCGGCCGAGGTCTACGACTTCCACCTCGACGAATGGGGCCGGGCCGACGAGCTGGGCTTCGATGGCCTGTTTCTCGGGGAGCACCACTTCACGGCCTACAACATGACCCCGTCGCCCAACGTCATGCTGGCGGCGGCCGCGCAACGGGTCAAGCGGATGCGCCTCGGCATCATGATCAACGTCTTGCCATTCCACGACCCGCTCCGCCTCGCCGAAGAGATCGCAATGCTCGACCTCCTGACGCACGGCCGCTTGGAATGCGGCCTGGGGCGGGGGGTCGACGCCCAGGAGTTCGTCCGCCTGAAGATGCCCATGGAGCAAGCGCGGCCGCGGTTCACTGAAGGTCTCGAGCTGATGAAGAAGGCGTGGTCGGAGACGAACTTCTCGTTCGAGGGAACGTTCTCGAACGTCGTCGACGCCACGATCTATCCGAGGCCTCTCCAGCAACCGCACCCTCCGATCTGGATCACCGCCCTCTCACCGGAAACCATCGAATGGGCGGCGGCCGAGGGCTATCCGATGGCATCGATCTTCATGCCGGCGGCGCGCATACGGGCCGACTTCGAGCGCTACGAGGCGGCGGCCCAAGCAGCCGGTCGAAGCGTCGGCCCGGAGAACTTCATGTTGTGCCGCAACGTCCATGTGGCCGAGACCGAGGAGCAGGCGGTCGCGGAGGTCGGCGGTGCGTTCGGCCATCTCTTCGGACTGTTCACCGAAGCGGCGCTGCCGACGTCGGGACGGGTCCACACCGATCTCGATGCCTTCTACGCCAACGACCAGTACGCCTATTACCGGGAGTTCTTCCGACCCTTCGTGGGAATGCAGTTGACCTTCGACCAGATCCGCGAGGCCGGACTGCTGATCACCGGGACGCCCGATCAGGTGCGCGAGCAGTGCCTCCAGGAGATGAAGGCGACCGGCGCCGGGAACTTCATGGCCTGGATGTGCTTCGGGAACCTCGACTTCGACGCCGTGACCAGATCCGAGGAGCTGTTCGCCCGCGAGGTGCTGCCGGCTCTTCGTGAACTTTCCTGAGCCAGCTTCGACGGGCAGCGAGGAGGAATCATGTGGGGGACGAGGAGGAGAGGAGGTGCGGCGCGACGCATCGTCGCCGCGCTCGGCTGCGCTCTGCTGGCGGGCACCGCCTGCGGCTCGACCCGTTCCGAAGCCGATCATGCCGCGGCCGCACACGGGTCACCGACAACCGCCGCCGGAGCGGCCGAGACCGCCACGACGGCGCCGGCCACGGCCGGCGACGCGCCGGCAACGGCCGAGCAACCAGTCAGCGGGCAGCCGGCACCAGCGGTTGCCTCGGGCGCGGCCCGGCCAGCGGCCACGCCGGCGGCGGGCGCCTCGGTCCCCACCGGCCGGTCGGCCTCCGGTGCGCCGTCGGCCCCGAGCGGAGGGACGTCGGGCGGTACGGCTCCGTCCAAGGCGGCCGGCCAGGCGAAGCCGGGCGGTGGATCGGCTGACGCGCCCGCTCAGTCGCCAGCGATCGCTTCGCCGACCGCAGCGGCCAAGAAGTCGCCCGTCAAGATCGGTTCCGTCGGGACGGTCTCGGGCTTCGTCGGTGAGATGTTCAAGGGCAGTCTCACCGCGGTGCAGATCTGGGCCCGCTGGATCAACGACCAGGGCGGCGTGAACGGCCACCCGGTCGTGGTGGCGGTGTGCGACGACGGTGGCGACCCGGCGCGTCACCGGTCGTGCATGCAACAGATGGTGGAGAAGGAACGCGTCATCGCCATCGTCGGTGACAACGGCTTCATCACGCTGCGGGAGGACTCCGTCCGCTATCTCGAACAGAAGCGGGTTCCGGTCGTCGGCGGCGACGGGCTCGGTGAGATCTGGGTCACCAGCCCGATGATGTTCCCGCAGCTGGCGGCGGGCAACAACAAGCTCTGGAGCCAGATGGTGGCGGCGGCGGACACGATCGGCCGCGGCGGAAAGTTCGGCTACCTGGTGTGCAGCGAGAGCGCCGTTTGCCAGGACGGACAGAAGTGGTGGCCCGAGTACGCCAAGCAGAATGGGTTGGCGGTGGTGTACGGGGCGCAGATGTCGATGACCCAGCCGAACTTCACGGCCGAATGCCTCGCCGCCCGCAACGCCGGAGTGCAGTTCCTGATGCTCGGTATGGACACCAACAGCCAACGCCGCGTCGTCGCCAGTTGTGAACAGCAGGGCTACCACCCCGTGTTCGGCCTCGTCCAAGCCCGAGCAGAAATGGCGGGCGACCGCGGAATCGACGGCGCGGTGCTGGTCTCGAACGTCTTCCCCTTCCCCGAGAACGACACGCCGGCCACCAGAGAGTTCCACGACGTCATGGCCAAGTACGCACCCAACGTCGGCGTGGCCTACGACGTATCTCAAGGGTGGGTGACCGCCAAAGTGTTCGAGAAGGCGGCCGCCAACCTTCCGGACAACCCCACCAGTGAGGACGTCCTGCGGGGCCTGTGGGCCATGCGGAACGAGACCCTCGGTGGTCTGTCGGGCCCGCTGACCTTCATCGAGGGGCAACCGGCCGCACCGCTCACGTGCTACTGGCCGGTCCGGGCCAAAGGCGGGCAGTGGGTCGCACCGACCGGCGGTCAGGGCGTGTGCAAGCCCAAGCCGGCACCATGAACACCCGCTGGCACCTCGCCGCGGCGGCCGCCCTCGTGGCGGTGACGATCGGCCTCCCCGCCACCCGGCCGGCCGCGGCGGATACCGAACTTCCGGCCAGCTTCGCGATCAACGCCGCCGCCGATACCGTCCGGATCTCCACGGTGATTCCCGGAGGCGTCTTCTCCGACGGTCTCGCGGACTTCAGTTCCGGGTCGGCCGGAGCGGCGATTGACAGCGTCGGTGTGAGTCGAGCCTTCGCCGCGGCGCCGTACCCCGGCCCGGCCGGCACGAACCTGTTCGACCTGCTGCGAGGGCAGACCGGGGCGCCACTCCCCTCTTACCCACTGATCGCCGCGTCGGACTACCCGGCGGCACCGGAAGGGGACGTCTCGCAACCGGCCCTGAAACTCGAGGCCCGCAGCGGCCCCGGCCTCTCGGAGGCCACGCTCGCCACAGGGGCTGATCAGGGTGAAACCGGCCTGGCTCGGAGCGTGGGCCGGGCCCGGGTCTCGATCGACGACGCCGGATCCCTCGTGGCCGAATCGACCGCCGAACTCAGCGGCATCAGCGCCGGCCCGCTGGTCATCTCGAAGGTCGCGTCGCGGGCTCGCATGGTGTGGCCGGCTCACGGCCAACCGATCCGGGAGCGGGCCCTGGAGATCACCGGAGCAACCGTTGGGGGCCAACGCGTGGGGATCGGCCCCGACGGCGTGCTCGCCCCGAGCGGCACCGTGCCGCTTCCCGATGGCGCCCCCGCCTGGCAGGCGCTCAAGCAGGCCGGCATCTCCGTCCGCTACGCCGACGCCGTCGACACTCCAACCGGTGTCGTCTCCGCCGCGCTCCTCATCACGCAGGTTGTGCCGACGAGCCCCACCGGGGGGCAATCGACGATCACGTACACCATCGGCCGGTCGCGAGCCTCGGTGGTGGTCGGAGCGGAGCCCACCGCCAGCCAGGTGACGTCCGCTCCGGCGACGTCAACGACCGAGGCGACCCCTCCGGCGGTCGCCGGAGACGCCGTCGAACCGGCGGGTGACGCCGCTCGTGTCCCGGACGGGAATGCCCGAACCATTCCGGACCGTCGGTCGGTTCCGTCCGTCGCTCCTCCTTCGGCCGGCGCGGCTGCGGTTCCTGAGCTCACCACCTCCGAGCCGGACGTCGTCCCGCCGGAAGCCGCAACACGACGGAATGAGGCGAGCATGCCGGTGGCTCGCGCCGCCCCCGCGGGAACTTCCCGGGAGGCCCGCAGCTGGGCGGCCGGTGCAGTGTACGGGAGCCTTCTGCTCTCGGGTGGCGCCTTGCTGGGCGCCTTGGTGATCCTACGCCGTTTGGGGGTGCGGTCGACATGGGGTTCCTGAGGTTCGTACGAGTGCAATGGGACCGGGCCACGGGCGCAGCGTGCGTACTCGCCGGCGCCGCGACCCTGGTCGCGGGGTGGGCGCAGGTCAGCCGATCCGTCTACGCCTCCCAACAGGTCCCCTACCTCCTGTCGTGCGGGCTCGGAGGGCTGTTCCTGCTGGGGGTGGGAGCCACTCTGTGGCTTTCGGCCGACCTACGCGACGAGTGGCGCCACCTCGATGGCCTCGAGACGCGCCTCGCCGCCCGGGTCGACGAACTGGTCAGGGAACAACTGGCCGTCGGGCCGGCGGCCACCAACGAGTCGGACCGTCACCTCCGCGTCCGGAGCGGGCCGTGAGCATGGCCCCGAAGCCAAGTGGGTTCCCCGCCGCGGCGTTCGCCCTCCCCCAGGCGGTCGGGCTCGCGCTCATCATCGCGGCCTGGCTGGCGGCCCGCGACGATGTGCGGGTCGCTGAGCAACTGCCGTCGGTCGTCCTCGGCGTTGTCGGGCTCACCGTGGCTGCAGCGGGAAACGCCGCCGGCCTGGTCGCGCAGCGGAGACGGTTGCAGGAGCGCCGGCGACGGCTCGAGCCGTCCGAGATCAGGATTCCGGTCTCCCCCCGGGATCCCGCCGCGGTTCCCGTCGCCGGCGCCACCATGACCCGGTACCACCGGCCCGACTGCCCATTCGTGGCCGGCAAGGCGGTCCAGGCGTCAGACACCTCGGCGCAGCGCCAGGCTGGTCGCCGCCCCTGTGCCGTGTGCAACCCATGAGCAACTACCTGCCGTACATCATCGTGGGGCTGACGGCCGGCTCCGTCTACGGACTGGCGGCCACCGGCCTCGTGCTGACCTACCGGACGTCGGGCATCTTCAACTTCGCCCATGGCGCGCTGGCCGCGGTCGGGGCCTTCGCCTTCTACGAGCTCCACCATCAGCGAGGGCTCCCCTGGCCGGTCGCCCTGTTGATCTGCGTGGTGGTGGTCTCCACCGTCCTCGGCCTGGCGTTGGAGCGGCTCGCCGCCGCCTTGAACGGGGTCCGCCCCGCGCTGCAGATCGTGGCCACGCTCGGGCTGCTCCTCGTCGTCCAGGGCCTGGCGACGGGATTCTACGGAGCCCAGAGCCGGTTCGTCCGACCCTTCCTGCCCACCCGCACCTTCCCGCTCCTCGGCGTTCGGGTCAGCGTCGAGCAGGTGATCGTGATCGTCGTGTCCGCGACCGGCTCGATCGGTCTCGCCGTTCTGCTCCAGCGGACTCGGCTCGGAGCCGCCATGCGTGGCGTCGTCGACGACCCCGAACTCATGGATGCGACAGGCTGGAGCCCCACCGGTGTCCGCCGCGTCTCGTGGCTGATCGGCGCCACGTTCGCCGTTGTCTCCGGGATCCTCATCTTTCCGACCCTGAGCCTCGATGCCGTCCTGCTCAGCTTTCTCGTGGTCCAGGCGTTCGGCGCCGCCGCCATCGGCCGCTTCTCCAGCTTGCCGAGGACCTACCTCGGCGGCCTGCTCATCGGCGTGGCCTCCTCGCTCCTGACGAAGCAGTTCAGCACCTTCAAGAGCGTCAGCTGGCAGGGGTTGGTGCCGAGCATCCCCTTCATCGTCCTGTTCGCGATCCTCGTCCTCGTCCCCCACCGCCTTCCCGCCGCCGGCCGCGGCGCCCGTTCCGGCCATGCCGAAGGGCGGTCACTCCCGAAGGGGGCCCGCCTGCCGGTCGGAACGGCCGTCGTGGCGGTGACCCTGGCGATCCCCCACCTGGCGGGCGCCCGGCTCCCGAGCTTCATCGGCGCGGCGGCCCTCGTCAGCGTCTTCATCTCAATGGTGATCCTCGTCAACCTGTCCGGCCAGGTGTCGCTGTGCCATGCGGCCTTCGCCGCGCTCGGCGCAACGACGTTCTGCCATCTGACGACCGGCGCCGGCCTTCCATGGGTCGTGGCGCTGCTGGGCGCCGGCCTGGTGGCAATCCCCCTCGGGGCTCTGGTCGCCATCCCGGCCATCAGGTTGTCCGGCCTCTATCTCGCCCTGGCGACCTTCGGCCTCGGCATCCTCGTCGAACGAATGGCCTACTTCTCGGTGTTCATGTTCGGTCCCGAGGGCACCCGTGCGGCGCCGCGCCCGAACGTCCTCGGCCTGAGCAGCGACACTCGCTTCTTCTTCCTGGCCGCCGCCCTGAGCGCCGGCACCTGGGCCTTCGCGGTCCTGCTCTTCCGCAGCCGCCTGGGGCGACTGCTCCGGGCGATGGCCGACTCTCCGCTGGCCCTCACCACATTCGGCCTGTCGGTCAACATCACCCGGGTACTGGTGTTCTGCCTCTCCGCTTCCATCGCCGGCATGGCCGGCGCCGTCTTCGCCGCCGGCGTCGGGTCGGCCAACGCCGTTTCCTTGAACCCGCTCACCTCGCTGCTGTGGCTCGCGGCGCTCACGATCGGCGGCACGGGGATCGCCAAGCCGGCCATCATCGCCGCGGTGGGCCTGGCCGTCGTCCCGTCCTACCTCCCCGGCCTGTTCGGTTCCTGGGGACCGGCCATCTTCGGCACCGCCGCCCTCGCCGTCACACTCGCCGGCAGCGGCGACCGGCCCAGTCTCGCTACCCGCTTCGCCCGGGCCGCGGACCGCGGCGCCTGGCGCCTCGCCGCCAGTCCCGTGAAGGCCAGGCTCCGACCGCAGGGAGCCCCGTCATGAGCCGAGGACTCGTCATCACGGATCTGTCCGTCCGTTACGGAGGGCACTGGGCGCTCCAGCGGGTGAGCCTGACGGCCGCCGCCGGCCGAATCACCGGCCTCATCGGCCCGAACGGAGCCGGAAAGACCTCGTTGTTCAATGCCTGCTCGGGGCTCGTCCCCATGGCCGGCGGACGCGTCGAACTCCATGGGCACGACCTGACCCACGCATCAGCCGTGGTGCGAGCTCGTCGAGGTCTGGGACGCACGTACCAGCGCATGGAGCTGTTCGACTCGTTGACCGTGCGCCAGAACGTCGCCCTGGCCCATGAAGCACGGCTGGCAGGCGGAAACCCCGTCCGGCATCTCATCCCTCGCAAGTCGGATCGGGCCGAAGCCGACGAGCGCGGGCAGCGGGCGCTCGTCCGGTGCGGCATCGACCACCTCGCCGACCGGCCGGCCGGCACGCTCTCCGTGGGGCAGCGCCGGCTCCTCGAGCTCGCCCGGGTTCTGACCACTGATTTCGACATGCTGCTGCTCGACGAGCCATCTTCCGGGCTGGACTCGAAGGAAAGCGAACGGTTCGGCGACATCCTGCGCGACGTCGTGACGGAGCGGGGCATCGGGCTTCTCCTCGTGGAGCACGACATGGCCCTCGTGATGTCCGTGTGTGACTACATCTATGTCCTCGACTTCGGAAAGCTCATCTTCGAAGGCACGCCGACCGACGTCATGAACAGTCCGGCCGTGCGGGCCGCCTACCTCGGGTCGACCGAACTCGAGGTGGCGTGATGCTCGAGGTTCGCGGTGTGTCGGCCGGCTACGGGGAACTCCAGGTCCTCCGCGACGTCGACATCGTCGTCCCGGCTTCGGAGGTTGTCGCCGTCCTCGGGGCGAACGGCGCCGGCAAGACCACACTCCTCCGGGTCGCATCGGGGCTGACCCGCCCGTGGTCAGGAAGCATCGTGCTGAACGGCGTGGACGTCACCTCCCTGCCCGCCCATCGGCGAGTCGCCCTCGGTCTGTGCTCCGTCCAGGGAGGGCGGGGGACGTTTCCGTCACTGACCGTGCGGGAGAACCTCGATCTCTTCGCCGCACGGGCGACGGCCTCGATCGACGCGGTATTCGAAGCCTTCCCCAAGCTGGGCGAGCGCCTCAGCCAGCTCGCCGGGACGCTGAGCGGGGGCGAACAACAGATGCTCGCCCTCGCCCGGGCGTATCTCCAAGACGCTCGCGTCGTTCTTCTGGACGAGGTGTCGATGGGCCTAGCGCCCAAGGTCATCGACGAGATCTTCGAGTTCCTCAAGCAACTCGCCGCCCAGGGCAGAGCCCTGCTCGTCGTCGAACAGTACGTCAACCTCGCTCTGGAACTGGCCGACTCCGTCTACATCCTCAACCGCGGAGCCTTCACCTTCATCGGCGAGCCCACCGAACTGGCCGGCGAGGACGTCTTCGACCACTACGTCGCCCAAGGATTCGCCCCGTGACACTCCCCCGCCGGCCGGCCTTCATTCCCCACGTCATCGACGGCGCCGAAGTCGAATCGCTCGACGGAGGTCGCTTCGACAACGTCAACCCCTGGACCCGCCAACCGGAGGCCGAGGTCGCACTCGGAACTCCGGCCGACGCCGACCGGGCAATCGACGCCGCCCGTCGGGCGTTCGACGACGGCCCCTGGCCGCGGATGGGCTTCGCCGAGCGGGGCAAGCTGCTCCACCGCCTCGCCGACCTGATCGACGGGCGCGCCGACGAACTCGCCCAAGCCGACACGACGGACATGGGCAAGCCGATCGACGACATGCGCACCAAAGAGGTGCCCCGGTCGGCCTACAACCTCCGCTTCTTCGCCGACCACGCCCGGCTGTCGACCGGCGACGTCTATCCGATGGACAGCGGCCACCACGCCTACGCCCTGTTCCAGCCGGCCGGCGTGGTGGCCGCCATCTCACCGTGGAACTTCCCGCTCATGCTCGAGACGTGGAAGGTGGCCCCGGCCCTGGCCTGGGGCAACACCGTCGTGCTCAAGCCGGCGGAAGACACCCCGGCGTCGGCCACGCTCCTCGCCCGCCTGGCCCTCGAGGCGGGGCTGCCCCCCGGCGTCCTCAACGTCGTCCACGGCTTCGGCCCCAACGCCCCCGGCCAGGCGTTGACCGAGTCGGCCAAGGTCGACCGGATCACCTTCACCGGCGCATCCGACACCGGCCGGATCATCTCCCGGGCGGCGTCGACCAACCTCGTGCCCTGCAGCCTGGAACTCGGCGGCAAGGGCGCCAACATCGTCTTCGCCGACGCCGACCTCGACCACGCGGTCGACTGGTCGATCAAGGCCATCTTCTCCAACGCCGGGCAGGTATGCCTGGCCGGCAGCCGCCTCTACGTCGAACGGCCGATCTACGACGCCTTCGTCGAGCGTTTCGTGGCCCGGGCCGAGGCCCTCCGGATCGGCGACCCGATGGAACCGGGAACGCAGGTCGGCCCGCTCGCCTCGCTCGAGCACTTCAAGAAAGTATCGAGCTACCTCGAAACCCTCGAGGGCGGCGACGGGCGAGTCGTCACCGGCGGGATCGGCGACGGATGGGTCGTCCGGCCGACAGTCGTCGTCAACGTCGACACGAAATCCCCGGTGTACCGAGAGGAGATCTTCGGACCGGTCGTGGTCGTACTGCCATTCGCATCGGAGGCCGAGGCCGTCGCGCTGGCCAACGACACCCGCTACGGGTTGAACGCCATGCTCTTCACCCGGGATCTCAGCCGGGCGCACCGCGTCGCCGCCGGGCTGCGGGCCGGGACGGTGTGGGTGAACTGCTTCTTCATCCGCGACCTGCGGGCCCCGTTCGGGGGCGCCGGCGAGTCGGGCGTCGGCCGGGAGGGCGGCAACTTCAGCCGCGAGTTCTTCACCGAACCCAAAGCCGTGGTGATGGAAGTCGCGGCCGCACCGGCCGCCGACGCGACCGAGCCGCTCCAAGGCCACACCGTCCGTCTAGGCCGGCGAACCATCTGAACCGGAATCGAGGGAGATATGCCGGCCCGGCATCGCCATCCCGTTGTCAGGCAGTCTTGAGGCGGCTGGCAAGGCGGTGTCCCTGGCGGTTGTCAAGACTGTCAAGCAAGGGTGTTGGTCGACTTCTGGTCGACCGAAAGCCGCGTTGATGCCGGTCAAAACCATGGCCTGACCAGCACCTTCACTTCGAGGCGGCGAGCGGAATTGAACCGCTGTACAGGGTTCTTGCGGACCCATACTCGCCCTCTATGGCTGCTTACCAGGTCCTCTGACCTGCATTCTTTCTCGTCCGTCCGCCTCAGTAGGACCCCATATTTCGTCCAGTTGGTCGACTCGCGGTCGACTTGGAACCGGGCGAGCTACGAAGCGATCGGGGGTCGCTCCGTTCCTCTTCACGGGACGGTGTGGGCACCGCCTGGTGGCCACCGCTCCGCAACAGACCCGGCCAATTCGGAGTTCTCACCAGACCACCGTGAGCAGTCCCCTGTCGCCGACCTTCCGGAGTTTCTGGTCGGACGTGACCACCGGGAGACCCGTGACGATGGCGGTGGTTCACGAGTGGCCGGCGATGGCTCAATCTGATTTCCGGGCACTCGGAGGCGGGCGGTTCGTCGACGGTGCAGCGTTTCCCCCCCGAAGCGTTCGAAGCTCGGCTCCCACGTCTCCCTCTCAATGAAGCCGGGGGCGACGCCGTTGACCCGTACGCCCTTCGCACCCTCATCGAGGGAGTCGCAGGAGGGGGTCGGTGATCTCGTTGAAGAACGCCAGGGCGATGGCCCCGGCGTACAGGGCCACGGGAGGAATGGCAGCTCCGAGCCAGAAGCCGATGCGTCGATCACGAGCTGACGGCTTCGGCTCGTCGACTGGGACGATGGTCCGCACTCGGAGGCCCTCGAGGGAGAGATTGGCGTCAGAGACGACGTCGCTCGATCGGCCGATCGACGGAGGTGCCGGGCATTCCGTCGGTCGCTGGAGGTCGGCCAGTTCCAGGAGTCGGACCACCCGCTCCATGAGCAGGAGCAGGACGACGATGCACACGGGGACGTAGATGAGGGCGACCTCGTAAGGGACGCCGCCGTTGAGGTGAGAAGGCTTGTAGTAGTAGTGGTAGAGGTGGAGCCAGTCGATCGAGATGCGCTCCACCAGGGCGAAGTCCGCCACACCGAAGCCGACGCCCAGGCCCAGGTAGAGCAGCCAACTGAGGCGGTGGTTCAGCCAGTTGGCGCCGAACCGCAGCGCGAGGATGGCCGGGAGACCGAAGAAGGCGCCTTGGGCGAACAACACCCAGACCGGTTCCATGCGCCCGCCGATCGTGAAGAGGTGGACGAAGCGATGATCATAGGTGGGGATGTTGAACAGCCAGCCGCTTCCGCTGATCCAGTCCCAGAAGACGGTCGCCGAGGCACCGGCGTAGATTCCGAGGAGCATGGAGTTTCGCCCGTTCGTGAGGATCCACCAGAGTCCGCCGGTCCACACGGCGAGAAACCCGAGTTCCCACAGCCGGACAGCGAGCATTCCCGTCGGTTGTCCCAATTTTGGCTCCTGTTCCTGTAGCACTCGACGTTCATGAGAAGGACTGGCTTCGGGCGGTCCCGTCCGCAGACTTGAGCCGTCAGCGCCGGGCCAGGGCCGCGCCGGTCATGCGCCGGACGGCGAGGTAGCCGAACGTGGCCGCCGAGGCAATCGAGCAGCCGGCGGCCGGGTAGACCCGGCCGGTGACGGCGGCGGCGGTGCAGCCGGCGGCGTAGAGGCCGTCAATCGGCGTCCCGTTCTCCCGGAGCACTCTCGCATGCTCGTCGGTGACGAGGCCGCCGCAGGTGCTGACGTCACCGGGATACATGGCCACGGCGTAGAAGGGCGGGTGGTCGAGTGGGCCGAGGCAGGGGTTGGCGCCCGCGGTCGGATCGCTGAAGACCCGGTCGTGGAGGCTGTCGCCGCGGTGGAAGTCGGTGTCGACGCCGGCGACCGCCATGGCGTTGAACCGCTCCACGGTGCGGCGCAGCCCGTCTGAGTCGATGCCGCAGGCGCCGGCGAGCCCCTCCAGTGTCGACGCCCGCTTGAGGTAGCCGGAGCGGAGCCACGACGGCGGGTTCATCCGGGGTGGCGCCGCCCCGAGGGGATATCGCCGACGGTGCCGGGCATCGAGCACCAGCCAGGCCGGGATCGCCGGGACCGTCCGATGGCGTTCGAACATGCGCTGGCCGATGGCCATGTATGACTGGGCCTCGTTGCAGAACCTCGCCCCCGACGAGTCGACAAGGATCGACCCGGGGAGTGAGCGCTCCCACAGGTGCGGGACAGGTACACCGTCGGGCGGGACGGACATCGGCGTCCAGATCGCCTCGTCCATCAGCGCCGTCGCCGCCCCCTGGGCCCGAGCGGCGACGATGAGGTCGCCGGTGTCCTCCTCGATGACGGCGCTCCAAGCGGGGGTGACCGGTTCCCGGCCTCCCTCCTTGCGGAGGGACTCGTTTCGGGCGAACCCGCCGGCGCACAGCAGCACGCCACACCGGGCCCGCACCTCGACCCGGCCGGTCTCCCGTTCGACGGCGACACCCACGACCCGGCCGCCCTCCACCAGGAGGCCGGTGACCGGGCTTCTGCGCCAGATCAGCACGCCCGCGTTGCGGGCGGCGTGGAGGACCTGCGCCATCAGTGCCTGCCCCATCCCGACGAGGTGGCGGCCCGTCACCCTGGCCGCCAGGGTACGACCCACGACCCGGGTGGCCACCCGACCGGCCGCGACCGTCCGGGTGGCGATTGTCATCGGAGGAGCCTCGGCCAGGCTCCGCATGACGATCTGCTGCGAGATCCCGCCCTTCTGGGGACGAAACCACGGCTCCCACTCCCCCAGTCGGCGAGTGTCGAAGATCTCGGCATGGTGGGTCCGGCCCCGGGCCAGTCCACCGGGCGCTTCCGGGTAGTAGTCCGAAGTGCCGTCGGAGTAGACGAACGTCACTCCCTGCGTCTCGAGGAACTCGATGACGCGGCGGGCGCTCTCGACGAAGGCCCGTTTCCGGGCGGATGTGGTGGACGGGCCGACGTCGCCGACAACAGCCTCGAGGTAGCGGACCCCGTCCTCCACCGAGTCGTCGACGCCGCAGCGCCGCATCACCGGGCTGTCGGGCGCCCACAGCGCTCCGCCCGACCACGACGAGGTACCACCGATGAACTCGCTCTTCTCGACCAGCAGCGGATCGAGGCCCTGCGCCTTGGCCGCCAGGGCGGCCACGACCCCGCCCACCCCGGTACCGACGACGACCACGTCGACCTCGTGTCCCGCACCCAATCGGATCACCTCCGCGTCCACCGGACCGACGCTCGACTATTGAGCCAGTACTCAGTAAACTACAGTCGATCGTCTACCGCCAGTGGAGGCCGGACATGGCAGAGCAGCATGTAGCCGTCGTCAAGCGACTGGTCGAGGGGTACGTCACCGGCGCCCTGGCGGCCGCCTTCTCGACGGTGCATCCCGACATCGTGCTCCACGAGGCCGCCGGCCTCCCCTACGGAGGTGAGTGGGTCGGGCTCGAAGGGTTCCAGAAGCTCCTGGAAACGATCATGTCCGACTACCAGCTCGAGGTGCTGGGCTACCAGGCGTTCGACACCGGCGCCGGGGCCATGGTGCGGATGGATACCCGGTTCACCTCCCGCCGCTCCGGTGCCGTCCTCGAGATGCCCATCGTCGAGCTGTACGGCTTCACCGACGGCCTTATCTCCGACGTCGACGTGTTCTACAAGGACACCCGGGCCGTGGCTGGGCTGGCCGAGGGCCAGGAGACCCCAGCCGCCTCGTAGAACCACCGGTGCTCTGGCGTGGGAGTCACACCCCCATCGCTCCCGCGGTGACGAGGCTGGGCAGGACTTTCTTCTCGAAGAGCTCGAGGCTCTCCCAGGCGCACGACGGCGGGAGGCCGCCCATGAGAGGGTGGAGCACGAAGACTGTCCCCGATTCCTCCAGTCGGCGGGCGAGGGCGACGCATTCGTCGGGTGTAACAACCTGGTAGAGGCCGCACTGCCGGGCCGCGGCGACGTCATCGACGGCCTGGAACGGGCTCACCATTCCCCGGCTGGCGGCGTCGGCCGCCCACCGGCCGTAGGCGTTGAGCTCGTGGAGGGCATGGGGGCCGATCACGGACCAGGCCCGTTCGGGGTCGTCGGCGACGTGCACGAACAGCGGCCCGCCGGTGTTGATGACCGGGCCGGGCTCCCGGCCGAGCGCCCGGCACTCCGACTCGTAGAGGGCTACGAGGTCGCAGTCGTAGACCGTCGGGTAGAACCCGTCGGTCAGGCGGGCGGCCCGGCGGGCGGTGGCGGCGACCCCACCGCCGAGGATGACCGGCGGACGGGGCCGCTGCGCCGGGCGGGGCGTGACGTGGAACGACATGCCGTCCCGCTCGATCGGCTCGCCCTCCAGCGCCCGCACGATCAAAGCGGTACGCTGTTCGACGACCGCCGCCCGGTCCTCCAGGCGGGCGCCGAACATGGCGAACTCCCGCGGGACATAGCCCGCACCCAGCACGACCTCGGACCGGCCGCCGCTCACCTGGTCGAGCACCGCGATCTGTTCCGCGACCGACACCGGGTCGTGCAGTGGCAGCAGCACGGCCGCCCATCGGAGGCGGATACGCTCGGTGCGGGCGGCCATGGCTGCGGCCAGGACCACCGGCGCCGGGCAGTAGCCGTCATCGGTGCCGTGGTGCTCGGACAGCATCACGACCTCGATGCCGCACCGGTCGGCCCATGCCGCCATCTCCACCGCGGCGGGGTACAGCTGCTCGTGGGGAACGTCGAACGGGGCCCGCATGTCGAAACGGATCATCGTCTGCAGCATTGGTCAGAACCTCGCTTCTTCGGCTTGACGGGCGGCGTCGAAGCACACCTGGAGCCGAGCAGGCCCGCTGGACATCAGGCGGTCCACCCATTCCAACACCTCATCGAGCGCCGCTGTGGGGAGCCCCAGGGGCGACCGGAAGGGGGCGTGGGACGGGAAGGCCCCGGCTAACTCGCTCATGAACTCGCACGACCCCCGGGCGGCGGCCGCCGGCGGCCACGCTGCACCGGGCCCGCCGACCCTCACTGTTGGGCGATGTCGAGACGTGGGCACAGCCGTAGAGGCCGGCGCTCTCGTCCCAGAAGGCCAGAAAGGCGTTGTCCCGCCAGGGGGGATCGGCGGGCCCGGCCGCGCCGACGCGGACGGGTTCGGACAGGCCGCCGGTTCCGGGTTCCGTCATCGATTGCCCCCGTGGTCAGAACCGCTCGAGGATCTCGAACCCGGCCGGCCGAGCCGTCGACCCGGATCCAGTCACCGTCCGCGATCCGGCGGGTGCGGTGTTGACGGTGGTCCACAGCACCCCCGGGGCGCTGTGCTCGTGGATCGGGTTGGCCGCTTCGGTGGTCATCGTCGGGCTCCGGTGGTCAGCGCGGATCGAATGCAAGCTGCAACTCCTTCAAGCCCCGCACCATGAGTGACGGCTTGTGCTCGGCGACGAACCCAACGGCGGGCCGCAGGTTCGGGAGGCGGCCGAGCAGCAGCTCGAAGCTGATCCGCAGTTCGGCCCGGGCCAGGGCGGCCCCCATGCAGTGGTGGGGCCCGTGGGAGAAGGCGAGGTGCGACCGGAGGTTCGACCGGTCGAGGTCGACCTGATCGGGACAGGCGAACTCGCGCGCGTCGCGGTTGCCCGCCCCGTACATCAGGATGACCCGCGATCCCTTCGCGATCTTGACGCCGCCGAGTTCGGTGTCCTCGGTCGCCATGCGGGGGAAGCCCTGGATCGGCGATTCGAGCCGGAGCACCTCTTCGACGAGGTTGGGGATGAGGGCCGGCTCGGCGGTGACGCGGGCCCGCAGCTCGGGTTGCTCCATGAGGAGCAGCATCCCGGCGCACAGCGCGTTGGCCGTGGTCTCGTTCCCGGCCACCAGCAGCTGGGTGATGATGTTGAGCAGCTCACTCTTCGACAGCGGATGCTCGCCTTCCATCTCCGCCTTGACGAGATCGGTGAGCAGGTCGTCGCGGGGGTCGGCGGCGCGTTCGTCGATGAGAACGGCGAAATAGCGCTGGAAGTCGAGGAGCTGTTGCGCCACGGCCATGTACTCGTCGTCGGGCACGAGCCGGCCGACCAGCGCCATGACGGCGTCGCTCCAGCCCTTGAAGATCGCCGCGTCACGGCGGGGGACGCCGAGGGCGTCGGAGATGACGGTGAGGGGCAGCGGCGTGGCGAACTCGGTGAACAGCTCGACCGACCCCCGGCCGGCGAAGCGGTCGATGAGCTCGGTGGCGATGGCCCGCACGGTGTCGGACATCTGCTCCACCCGGCGGGGGGTGAATCCCTGGCTCACCAGACCGCGGTGGCGGCGGTGGACGGGGTCGTCGGTGAAGATGAGGGCTTGGACCTCCGGGTAGCCCTGGGCGAGGATCTCGTCGACCAGCGGCGGCCGCGGATTGATGGACAGGCCGGTGGAGGCGAATCCGGTGCTGTAGGCCGAGGAGTACAACTCCGGGTGGCGGGTGACTTCTTGGATGTCCTCGTGGCGGGTCACCAGCACGCCGACGCCGGGGATGTCGACCACGGGCTCGTTCTCCAGAATCAGGCTGTAGAGCCCGAACGGGCACTCAATGACCTCGGGGTCGTTGAGCAGCTCCATGGCGTCCGACATCGACACCTCCCTTTTGAGTAAGTGTTCAGTAGACTATGCTGAGGCTTGGTGCTTCGCAAGACGCAAGGACGGTGGGCCGTGATGAGCTCTGCGGGTATCGATTACACGGTGTCGGACGGGGTGGCCACCGTGACGATCAGCCGCCCCGAACGGCGCAACGCCATCGACACCGCCGCCATGCTGGCCCTGGCCGCGGCGATCCGCCGGGCCGATGCCGACGACGACGTCCGCGTCGTGGTCGTGACCGGCGCCGGGGCCGACTTCTGCGCCGGCGGCGACCTCGGCCCCGGCGCCAGGACCTTCGACGCGCTGGACCAGGGCCGGGCCACGTCCATCGACGACCACCGCGAGACCGGCGGCCACATCGCCGAGGCGCTGTGGGACTGCCGCAAGCTGTCCATCGCCGCTGTCAACGGGCCGGCGGTGGGGATCGGCTTCACGTTGACTCTGCCCATGGACATCCGCCTAGCCTCGACCACGGCCCGCTTCGGGGCGGTGTTCGTGCGGCGGGGCATCGTCCCCGACGCCTGCGCCGCCTGGTTCCTGCCCCGGCTGGTCGGCATGAGCCGGGCGATCGAATGGGCCTGCTCCGGCCGCCTGTTCGACGCCACCGAGGCCCGGGACGCCGGGCTCGTCCGGTCGGTCCACGAGCCGGATGGGCTGCTGCCGGCGGCTCACGAACTCGCCCGGGACCTCGCCGCCCACACTTCGCCGGTGGCCGTGGCCCTCACCCGCCAGATGCTGCTGCGCACGTCGGGCGCCCCCACCCCGTCCGACGCCCACCGGATCGGGAGCTGGGCCCTCTACGAGATGGGCCGCTCCCCCGACGCCCGTGAGGGCGTCTCGGCCTTCCTCGAGAAGCGCGCCCCGAAGTTCGGGATGCGGGTGAGCGCCGACATGCCGCCGTTCTACCCCTGGTGGGGCGACGTTCCGTTCGGCTGAACCAGCGCCGGGGCCAGCGCCCGCCACTCGTCGAGCGGCGGCTCGCCCGGCACCGGCCCGATGACCTGGACGGCGACGTGGTCGGCCCCGGCCGTGAGATGGGCCTGGACCCGCTTGGCGACGTCGTCGACCGGGCCCCAGCCGACGACGGCGTCGATCAGCCGGTCACTGCCGCCGTCGGCGAGGTCGTCAGGGCCGAAGCCGAGCCGGGCCAGGTGGCGCTGGTAGTTCGGCAGCCCGAGGTACATCGACAGGAACGCTCTGCCCCGTTGGCGGGCTCGGCCGGGAGCCTCCTCCAGCATCACCGCCACCTGCGGCGCCAGCAGAGGCCCGAGGCCGAGGATCGCCCGGGCCGAGGCGGTGTGCTCCACGGTGGCCAGGTAGGGGTGCGCCCCGTCGGCCCGGGCCCCGGCCAGCGCCATCATCTTCGGCCCGAGGGCGCCCAGGACGCGCCGGCCCGGTGTCGGGGCGGGAGCGGCGAACGGGAAGGAGGCCTCGTCCATGGCGTCGAGGTAGTCGCTCATGGCCGCCAGCGGGCGGCCGTAGGCCCCGCCCCGGAGACCCTCGACCAGGGGCCCATGGCTCACTCCGAGCCCGAGGAGGAAGCGGTCGGGGTAGGCCTCGGTGAGCGTCAGCTGGGCGGCCGCCATGGACCAGGCGCCCCGGGAGTGGATGCTGGCCACCCCCGTCGCCACCGTGATCCGGTCACTGGCGGCCAGGGCCAGGCCGGCGTTGGCCAGGGGTTCGCGGCCGAACCCGTCCGGCAGCCAGACGGCGCCGTAGCCGAGCGACTCCAGTTCGACGACGCCGGCCTGCATCTGCGCCGCCGGCCGGGTGTCGAGTTCGTACGTCCAGATCCCGACCGGGCCGAGGTTCACGAGAAGCCGTGGTAGCCGGCGGTCCAGCCGCCGTCGGCCACGATCTCGGCGCCGGTGCAGTAGGAGGCGTCGTCGGAGGCGAGGAAGGCCACCGCCTTGGCCACCTCGGCCGGGTCGGCCAGGCGCCGCATCGGGATACTGTCCGGCAGCTTCGACAGGTCGGCGTCGCCCAGGGCACTGAGGTCGACGTCCGCCAGCAGCGGGGTCGTCATGCCGCCGGGGCAGACCACGTTGGCCCGGATCCCGAGCGCAGCGACCTCCAGGGCCACCGCCTTGGTCATGCCGACGACAGCGTGCTTGGCCGCGCAGTAGGCGGCGGTCCCCGCCATCCCCCGGATGCCGTCGATCGACGAGATGTTGATGATGGAGCCTCGGCTGGCGGCGATCATGGCCGGCAGCGCGGCCTGCATGCCCAGCCACACTCCGTGCTGGTTCACGTCGACGATCCGCAGGTAGGCGTCGAAGGGCTGGGTCACCATCGGGCCGATGTCGACGATCCCGGCGTTGTTGACCAGCACGTCGAGGCCGCCGCATTCGGCGGTGACCCGCCGGACCACCTCGGCCCAGGCGTCGGCGTTGGTGACGTCGAGCTCCATGTACCGGGCCCGTTCCCCGAGCCGGGAGACGAGCTCCTTGCCCTCGGCGTGGCGGACGTCGGTCGCCACCACGGTGGCGCCCCGGTCGTGGAGGGCCTCCACCACCGCCGCGCCGAGGCCGCGGGCGCCGCCAGTGACGAGGGCCACGCGGCCGTCAAGTTGCGTCATTGGATTCCTCCTGGAGTGAAGACGAGCGGGAGCTTGGCCGGGCCGCGGGAGAACGCCGTCCGCCACGCAAGCCGGTGGGCCGGGTCGACCCGGAGATCGGGGAGTCGGTGCAGGAGCACCTCGACGCCGATGCGGAGCTCGAGCCGGGCGAGGTGCGACCCGAGGCAGTGGTGCGGGCCAGTGCCGAAGGAGAGGTGGCGGTTGGCGTCCTCCCGGTCGAGGATCAGCCGGTCGGGATCCTTCCACACCTCCGGGTCGCGGTTGGCGGCGCCGTAGTAGAGGATCACCCGTTCGCCGGCCGTCAGCGGGCAGCCTCCCACCTCGACGTCGTGGCGGACGGTCCGGCCCATGCCGGGAGCCGGCGCCTCGAAGCGGAGGAACTCGTCGCAGGCCCGGTTGAGCTCGTCGGCCGTCATCCCGGCCAGGCGGTCGCGCACGTCGGGTTCCGTGGCGATGTGGAGGCCGATGTTGCCCAGGGCGTTGGCAGTCGTCTCGAGGCCGCCGATGATCAGCAGCACGAGGACCTCGACCCGCTCGAACTCGTCGAGGGGGCGCTCCCCCTCCACCAGTCCGTGGTTGATGGCGTCCATCACGCCGTCGCCCTGCACCGCTTGGCGGGCCTCGAGCGTCTGGTAGCACCACGGCATGAGCTCCATGAAGACTTCCATGGCGGCGTCGGGTTCCATGACGAGGCGGTCGACCCATTCCAGCGCCTGACCGAGGCTGTCGACGCCGAGGCCCAGCATCGTCCGGAACAGTATGTGGGCCGGCAGCGCCACGGCGTACTGGCTCATGAACTCGCACGAGCCACCGTCGGCGAACGTGTCGATGAGCTCGTTGGCGATGGCCCGGGTCTCGTCCTCGAGTGCGTTCACCACCCCGGGGAGGAAGTAGGGGTTGAGCAGCCGGCGGATCCCGCGGTGCAGCGGCGGGTCGGTTTCCAGGGGGACGAGTTTGAACCCGAGGCCGCCGTCGTCGAACGGGATCGGTCCGGCGCCGCCCTCGGACGAGAACGTCTCCCAGTCCTGGGCGGCCCTCACGACGTCCTCGTGGCGGGTCAGCAGCCACAGGCCGCCGTGCTGGTCGGAGTGGGCCACCGGGCAGGCCTGCTGGATCGTCCGCATCACCGACCAGAACCGTTCGGTGCCGCCGCCGGCGGTCTCGTCGGGTTCGGCCAGGCGGGGATCCAGCGGGTCGAACTGCGTCCAGATGTCGTCGCTCGTCATCGTTCCGTCCTTGTTCTGACCCCGGCCTTGCGGACCACGACCGGGCCTCGCACCCGCGCCTGGCAGGCGAGCCGTACGCTGCCATCGCTGACGCCGGGGAAGTTCCCCATCACCAGGGAGAGCTGCTCCGATTCCTTGGCGGCGGCCGGCGTCAGGTTCTCCCCCCCGTCGACGATGCGGCAGTGGCAGAGGGTGCAGCTGCCCTGGCCCTGGCAGAGCGTGGGCCATTGCAGCCCACAGCGCTTCGCCGCCGCCATGAGCGTTTCGTCGGGGCCGGCCTCGAACTCCCGGCCCGACGGCTCCACCCGGACGACGTGCCCCACGCCCTACTTCTCGACGTAGCGGCTGAGGTTGGCGTGGAAGTTGCGGATGTTCATCTCCTGGTACTGGGCGAAGTTGACTTCGGTGAGCCCGTCGTTCTGCAGCCCCTTCTGCACCCGGGTCATGTTCACCATGTCCTGGTCGTAGACCGGGCCGAGCGGCCCGAGTTCGGCGCAGTCGGAGAACGGGCCCTCGGCCGGTAGCAGCACCGGCGGGGCGTCCTTGGGCATCTCCGCCCCTTCGGGGAACGGGACGAAGATCATGATGTCGAACAGGCACCAGTTCGGGTCCCGCCCGGCGGGCCGGTACCGGTAGACGAGCGGGAAGGAGAAGCCGCCCCAGGGGATCAGGTTGGGGAACACGTGGTACTCGATGGCGTCGAGCGCCTCGGCGTCGCTGAGGCCCGACAGGTCGACGCCGCTGCGCTGCCCCACCGACTGGCGCATGAACTCGGCCAGGACCTGCCGGGACGTGCCGCCCTCGGGCACCTGCGGGATCGGCACCTCGACGCCCTGCTCCCGGACCACGTCAGCGATGAGATCGCCGATCATGGCGTCGACGGTGTCCTGGTAGCTGTACTGGTCGCCGGCGTGGGGGCTGGCCACGCCCATGGCCGTGATCATGCGACCATGCAGGTCGTCGAAGATGTCGTACTGCGAGTTGCAGTCGCCGGCGTAGGGGACGATCTGCGGGTGGGTGCGGAAGACGTGGTAGTCCTCGATGAACGCCTCGAAGGCCACCTTCCAGTTGGCCGGGACGGGCTTGACGACGTGGACGGCCTTCCAGCGTTGCGCCAGCGGCCACCGTTCGAAGTGGCGGGGGACGGCTTCGCCGAGGTACTCCTCGAGCGACGGGGCGTCGGGGTCGAAGTTGATGAACACGAAGCCGTTCCAGGTGGCGACCCGGCACTCGGGCAGCCGGCAGGCTTCGTCGGTGACGTCGGGGAAGTCCCACCGGCAGGGAATCCGCTTGAGCGACCCGTCGAGGTTCCATGTCCAGCCGTGGAACGTGCACTCCAGCTCCTGGCGGCTGCCGCACCCCTGGACCAGGGCGGTGCCCCGGTGCCGGCAGCTGTTCTGGAGCGCCTTGATGGAATCGGGGGCGTCGCGGACGACGATGACCGACTGGGTGCCGATGACGTACTCGACGAAGTCGCCGACGGCGGGGATGTCGTTCTCCCGGCAGGCCATCTGCCAGACCCGCTTCCACAGCTTGTCCATCTCCAGGTCGGCCCACGCCGCAGAGACGTAGCACTCCTTCGACAGCGGCGCCGTCCCGTGGTCCTTGGTGGAGCGTTCGAACAGGACGTCGGGGGCCCCGCCGTCGTGGCGCAGGTACTCCTCCACCGTCGTCATGGATTCCCGGACGTCGGCGCTCACCGGTCGGGTGTCCCTCGTCATCGCCATGGGCGGTGCGCTCCTCCTCGCTCGGCCCGGTCGGGCCTAGATGCAGCGGACATTCATACCCCCCGGGGCGGTGAACTTCCTGTTCTGGATGATGAGCGTCCACCAGCAGGGGTTGCGCGGGGCGTTCTGGCCCTTGGTGAACGTGAGCGGATTCGTGAGTCCACCCAGGGTCTCGGCCTTGAATGTCCACAGCCCCTCCAGGACGTTCAAGGACGTTACGCCCTGGTCCGGGGCGCTCTGGAGGGCCCGCTCCAGCGCCTTGCCCGCGGTCCACCCGTTGGCGTTGCCGATGCCGTACAGGCTGACCGGCCCGAACCGCTTGATGGCGTCGCAGTAGTCGGCCGCACCGGCGTCGCAGAGGAAGTAGGGGAAGGCGTTCGAGTTCACCGTGAGCCCGTCGAGGTCGGGGTTGTCCTTCATGGCGTCGAAGGCGATGGCGGCGAACACTGAGATCAGCGGCTTGTAGTTCTGGCGGGCGCAGGAGGCGGCCACCCGACCCACGCTGTTGCCGTCGAGAGAGATCTGGAGGATCTCGACCCCGGCATTGCGGGCCCCGATGCACTCGGCGGTGAAGTCAGGCTGGGCGAGGGAGGTGCGGGCGGTGTAGACGAGTTCCATCCCCGCCTGCCGAACATTGTCCGCATTGCCGTTCAACCGGGTGGTGTCATTGCAGATCTGGGCTTCCGTGCAGGCGATGAGCCCGTACTTCTTGACGTGCTTCGTCTTGGCGTACTCCGACGTGTTGTACAGGCTGGCCTTGATGAGGTCCTCGCCGTGGGCAGTGATCGGGAAGTACACCGGGCTCTTGTAGAAGTACTCGTTGCCCCCTTCGCTGTTGATGACGGGCACGCCCTTCTTCGTGAGGTAGTCAACACTGCCCGCTCCGGTCAGGGCCTCGCCCTGCTGGGCGAAGGCGATGACTCCCTTCTGCTCGACGAGCTCCTGGACCAGCTGCCGGTGTCGGGCACCATCGCTGTTGTCGTCGGCCACGACCAGCTTGACGAGGTGACCGTTGGCGCCGCCCTTGGCGTTGACCCACTTCACCCAGATCTGCAGCCCGTCGAGGCCGGGGATCTCGCCCGAGGCGGCCGGCCCGGACAGGGTGCTGACGTTGCCGATGGTGACCGGGGCCTTGGGGCCACCGGAAGGCGCCGGTGCTCCCGGGACGCCCGGCGTCGGCGAGGCACCCGGGCCGGGGGCGTTCCCGCCCGTGGTGGCACCCGCCCCGCTGCCGGCCCCGCCCGGGCTGGAGGGCGTTCCTGGTCGGGTGCCGGCCGGGGCGGATGCGATGACGGCGGCCGGGGACGCCGACGTCCTGCCCGTGCCGACGGTCACCGACGGCGAGCCGGTGGCCGCGCTCCCAGCGCCGGGCGCCGCGCTGTTCGCACCGTTGCCGGGATCACCGGCGACGGGCGTGGCGCCGGGGACAGCGGCCGCCGCGCCGACCGAGCCGGCGGTGTCGGGGCCGGTCGGCACGTTGCTCACCTGGGCCACCGGCTGCGGGTTGGCCAGGCCACGGGCGGCGAGCTTGTCGGCTTCGCTGGCCCGGGTGCCACAAGCCCCCGACACCAGCACGGCGCAGAGCAGCGCCGCAGCGCAGAGCCGGCTCCGGCGGCGTTCCGAACGGTCGTTGGTCATCACCGGCGTGTCCTTTCCCCCGCCCCGCTCCTGGCGGGGCCCTGTCCCACGTAGTCGGCGAAGACGTCGTCGCCGTCGAGCTCGGTCGGCTCCCCCCGGAAGCCGATACGGCCCTTCTTCAGGATGAAGACGTAGTCGGCCAGCTCGAGGGCCCGGGTGACGTACTGCTCGACGAGGAGCAGCGCCGCCCCCGAGGCGGCCAGCAGGCCGAGGAACTCGAAGATCTGGTCGACGATCTTGGGGGCCAACCCCATCGACACCTCGTCGAGGAGAACGACCCTGGGATTGCTGACGTAGGCCCGGGTGAGGGCCAGCATCTGCTGCTCCCCGCCCGACAGCGTCCCGGCCGGCTGGCGGAGGCGCTGGCCGAGGATCGGGAAGACCTCGGCCGCCCGCTCCAGCGCCTCGTCCTCTCCCCCGGGCCGGGCCTGGAGCACGAGGTTCTCCCGCACCGTGAGGGCCGGGAACACACCCCGGCCTTCCGGCACGTGGCAGATCCCGGCGGCGGCGAGAGCGTAAGGGGTGCTGTTGGTGTGGTCGAGGCCGTCGAGGAGGATCCTGCCACCCCAAGTGGGCAGCAGCCCGGAGGCCGCCCGCAGCAGCGTCGTCTTGCCGGCGCCGTTCGGCCCGAGCAGGGCGACGACCGATCCGTCGGGGACCCACAGGTCGACGTCCCACAGGGCCACGCTGTCGCCGTAGCCGGCCCGGATGCTCTGGAGCTCAAACAACGGCGGCCTCCGATCCCAGATAGGCGGCCCGGACGATGTCGCTGCGCTGCACGTCGGCCGGCCCGCCGTCGAAGATCAGCTGGCCGAAGTCGAGGACGTAGATGTGGTCGCAGATCCGCATGACGAGGTCCATGTCGTGCTCCACCAGGAGAATCCCGATCGGCCGCCGGGCCAGCGCCATCCGCAGGATCTCGCCGAAACCGTCGGTCTCCGCCTTGTCGAGACCCGACGACGGCTCGTCGAGGAGCAGAAAGCGGAAGTCGCCGGCCAGGACCCGGGCCAGTTCGACGAGGCGCCGCTGGCCGGTCGACAGCGAACCGACCCGGCGGTCGGCCAGCGGGGCCAGGCCGCACAGCTCGATGGCCTCGTCCCGCGAGGCGGCGATGAGGTGGCGGTCCCGGGCGGTGCACAGCAGTTGCCGTAGCGGGCTGCCGCCGGCCATGGCCGCCTCGCGGCCGAGGGCGACGTTCTGCTCCACCGTGAGCGAATCGAACAGCTGCATCCGCTGGAAGGTGCGGCCGAGGCCTCGCCGGGCCCGGACCGGCGGCCCGAGGTGGGTGACGTCCTCCCCGAAGAGGTGGACCTGACCGGTGGTCGGCTTGAGCAGCCCGGAGCAGGCGTTGAAGGTTGTGGTCTTGCCGGCGCCGTTGGGCCCGATGAGCCCGGTGAGGAGCCCGAGGGGAGCGTCGAGGGAGAGCCCGCTCACCGCCACCGCTCCGCCGTAGCGGATGGTGAGATCGTCGATGACGAGGCCGGCGGATCGTGCTTCGTTCATGAGGTCACCCCCAGCGGCGCCCGTTCCCGACCGGAGACGGGGCTCGTCGCCCGGCGACGGAGCGAGTGGCGCGCCGCCCGGCCGATCCGGCCCCGCAGGTCCCACCGCTCGAGGAGCTGGAGGGACGCCACGAGGGCCAGGGACCCGAAGGCCAGCACCTGGTACCTGTTCCACCCGCCCGGCAGGTAGGAGGGAATCACGACGAGGTAGATGCTGGCCAGGAAGGCGGGGACGAACTGCGACGTCCCCGCCACGGCCAGGACCGTGAGCCACGTCAACGATTCGAAGGGCCCGAAGGCGAACCCGCCGACCGTTCCAGCCGCGGCACCGAAGAGGCCGCCGGCCACCCCGGCCAGGAAGGCCGAGATGCAGAAGACCATGACACGGGTCACGTTGATCGTGGTGCCCATGGTCGACAGGGCCAGCGGCGAGTCCGCCAGGGCCCGGAGGAGCCGGCCGAGGCGGCTGTGGTACACGGCCCACACCAGCAGGCAGGCCAGCACGGCCACGGCGAGGACCACGTAGTAGAAGCCGGTGTCGGTGGCCAACCAGCTGAAGCCGGGCCGGGGGACCTTGCGGTAGCCGTCGAGTCCGAACAGCACCGCCGACGGGAACGCCACCCGCTGGATGAGGATGCCGAACCCGAACGTGGCCAGCGCCAGATAGATGCCGGACAGGCGGATGGCGGGGATGGCCACGACGGCACCGATCGGCACGGTGACGAGGCCGGCCAGGAGGAGGGCCAGCGCCCAGGGGATGTGCAGCTCGGTGGTGAAGTGACCGAAGGTGGCCGCCCCGACGCCGGCGAAGGCAGCGTGGCACAGCGACACCTGGCCCGACGTCCACACCAGGAGACCGAGGGACAGGAACACCAGCACGAACGTGACGGCGTTGACGAACACCGGGATCTTGGCCCCGACCACGTGGGGGATAACGAGCAGCACCCCGAGAGCGGCGAGAACGACGACCCGCCGGGCAGCGGGCGGGAGCTGGGCCCGTTCGGCCGCCGAGCGACGGACCGGCCGGCCGGCCTCCACCAGGCGGCGCTTCGGCAGGAGCAGCAGCGCGGCGAACAGGACGAGGAACGGGACGCTCGGCGGCAGCCCGTCGAGGGCCCGGATGTTGACGACGTACTTGGTGGCCAGGGACGACCCGAGACCGACCACCAGGCCACCGGCGAAGGTCAGCGGCAGGCTGGAGAAGGCTCCGATGGCGGCGGCGCCGAAGGCCTGCACGACGAGCAGGGTGAGGAGCACCGGGTCGAGACCGAGGGTCGGGGCGATGAGGATCCCGCTCACCCCGGCGAACGAGGCGCTGATCATCCAGGCGGCGCTGCGCACCCGCACCGGGCTCGTGGCCATCAGGCCGAGCAGGGCGGGATCGTCGACGACGCCCCGCATGGCGATGCCGAGGCGGGTGGAGCGGAAGAAGACGAACAGCGCCGCGGCCGCGCCGGCCGAGATCAGCATGACGATGAGCTGCGAGTACTCGACGAAGGTCCCGGCGATCGAGAACGTCGAGCGGGGCAGGAACTGCGGCGTGCTGCGCAGGCCCGAGCCGTAGAGGACGTTGATCGTGCCCTGGATGGCGAGCAGGAGGCCGACGGTGCCGACGACCTTGCGGGCCGGGGGCACGTCGGCCAGCAGCCGGGCGACCCGCTCCAGCGCCAGACCGAAGAGCGGCCCCGCGACCAGGACGCACACGACCGCGGCGGGCGGCCAGGCCCAGCCCTGCTCGACGTGCAGGAAGTAGAAGAGGTAGGCGGCGCCGGCGGCGATCGCGCCGTGGGCGAAGTTGAAGATCCCCGACGTCTTGTAACTCAGCACGAGACCCATGCCGGCGAGGCCGTAGACGGAGCCGGTGGTGAGTCCGGCGATGATGAAGGGCAGCAGGTCGCGCATGGCCTAGCCCTCCCCCGCCGGTGCGGTCGCGTTGAGCGGCTGGCAGACGCCGCAGGCGCGGCGGTCGCGCTGCTCCGTTCCGCTGACGGGGCGGACGTCCTTGCCGTCCAGTAACGGGCAGTCGGGACGGTGGTAGCGGGTCATGCGGGCGGCCGACACGATGCCGCCGCCCATGGCGACGGCCGGTGCCGACTCGGACGCCGCCGGTGCGGCCGCGGTGGCCGGGAGAACGACCGCCACCCGGCGCTGGAAGGCGGCCGTGCGGCGCCGCACGGCCGACCGGCCCTGGACGATCCAGGCCACGTTGGCCATCCCGCCGGCCGCGGTGGCGACCACGGCGAGGTCGAGGAGCGGGATCTGCCGGGTGAAGACGAGCTCGTCGCTCAACCCGAACCAGGCACCGGCCAGCACCGCGGCGGCTAGGACCTGGGCCGCGGCCAGCCCCGCCAGGTGCGGCCGACCCCACGGCTCGGCCGGGAACCCGGCTTCCTCCACCGTGGTCTCGACGGCCACGCCCCGGGCCAGGCCGCCGAGGCGGAGCGGCACGTCGGCCCCGATGGCCGGCCCGGCCTGCAGGCGCGAGCTCATCGTTCCCCGGACGGGCCCGGCGAGCCGGCGATCGCGCCGAGGACCTGCTCGAGCCGCTCCAGCTCCCGCCACTCGTCGCGCAGGTCGGCCGACAGCCACAGGGTGGCGCCAAGACCGAGGAGGAAGATCCCGACTAGGCCACCGGAGACGACGTAGGGCATCTGCTCGCCCGGGAAGGCCGTGGCGCTGACCCCGACCCATCCGGCGATCAGGGCGATCGCCCCCACCGCGATCAGCAGCCAGGCTGACGTGCGGTCCCACTGGTTGCGTGCCAGGCGCATCAGGTCTTTCACCGCTTCACCCCCACACCTCGTACGAACCGGAGCCCAGCCACCACCAGCACGCCGACCAACGCCAGCAAGGGATAGAAGGCTGCCCCCGACACCTTGCCCACCGGGGCTAGCCGGCCGGCCGTGTGCACCACCTGCACGACCGGTGCCGCTGTCGCTGCCGGCGGGGCGGGGGCGGGAGCCGCCACCTCGCTCGTCCCGGCCGCGACCGGGCTCGCCGCCGGGAGCACCGGCAGCGACACCGGGCCGAGGCCCGTCACCTGGGGAACGGCGGGTACCGGCCCGGTCGCCGCCGACGCGCTGTCGATGGGAGCGGGCGGCGCCGGCGGCGCCGCCGATGCGCCGCCACCGACCTCGGTGGTCGTATCGGCGGGTCCCGGGCTGTCGGCCGGCAGGGCGATCTGCTCGCCGGTGGCCTCCACGCTGGCCGACGCCCGCCCGAGCGTGAGCGACACCGTGGCCGTCCGCTGCGCGCCGGGAATCGTCTCGGTGGCGGTGATGAGCAGCCCCGGGGCGATGACACCGTTGGGCGTCACCTCGGCCTTCAGGTAGGACACCTTGACTTGTGCCTGCCGGAGGGCGGCGAGGAGCGGATCGGACGACGGGAGCGGGGTGTTCGTGCCGGGGAACACGAAACCCTGCCCGTTGAACCCCACGGCCTGGTCGGCGATCGACAGGCCCGTGACCTCGAGAGCGGAGTTCCGCTCGGCGTCGTGCCCGGCGAGGCGGGTCACCTTGGCGTGGCTCACCACGGCGCCGATGTGCAGCGGACCGGCGGTGAGGCCCTCGACCCGGTTGGTGGAGTCGGCCGTCACCTGGCTCCCCGTCCGGGACACCGCCGCGGTGGCCTGGCTGTAGCCGCCGTTGCTCGTGCCGTCGGGGGCGTTGTGCCCGGTCTTCGTCTCGGCCGACGAGCTCATCTCGTCGCTCTTCGAGTAGAGCCGGTAGAAGGCGGTGGGCTCGACGTGGCTCTCCGGCGCCGACGGGTGACGGGAGGCGGCGATGAACGGGTAGCCCGGCGGCTGGGGCAGCCCGAGCAGCGTCGCCCCCAGCCCGGGTCCGATGAGGGCCAGCTCCCCCGGGTACGGCTGGGAGGCGAAGCCGGCGCTCGTCCCCAGAGAGTTGAGCACGGCCTGCGCCACCGGGCCGCCGGCGTCGACGATCTGGTCGACGGCGCTCGCCCCCGGGATCAGCAGGCCGAGCCGGACGCCGTCGGCGGTGGCGAAGGCCTGGTACCGCAGCCCGGCGTCGTCGGCCCGGGCGGCCGGGCCCGCACCGGCCAGCAGCGCGGTCAGGGCCAGCATTCCGATCAGCGTTCCGGCCCGCTGGCGGCGGTGACGAATACGGCTCGTCCCCATCCCGATTCCCCCCTTCAGATGCTTCGCAGTTTATCTAACAATCACTAAATAGCAACCGTGCAAAAGTACAGTGATCAGCTGCCCAGCGTGCGGCGCACCGCCGCTTCGACGTCAGCGCCGCCAGGGGCGTAGGCGTCCTCCAGCGACTTGGCGAAGGGCACCGGGGCGTAGCGGGCCCCGACCCGCTGGACGGGCGAGGCCAGCTCACCGTGGAGCTCCTCCCCGATGCGGGCGACGATCTCGGCGCCGATGCCGTGGCGCTTCACCGCTTCGTGGACGACGACGGCCCGCTTCGTCCTAGCCACGGAAGCCAGGATGGCCTCCTCGTCGAGCGGCGCCACCGTCCGCAGGTCGATGACCTCGGCGTCGATCCCCTCGTCGGCCAGGCGTTCGGCCACGCCGAGGGCGTCGAGGATCGGCTTGCCGTAGCCGATGATGCTGACGTCGGCACCCGGGCGCAGCACGTTGGCTTTCCCCAGGGGCACCCGGTGGTCGCCGGGCGGGACCGGGCCGGTGACGCCGCCGAAGTACAGCAGGGTGTGCTCGACGATCACGCAGGGGTCGTCGTCGAAGATGCACGACAGCAGCAGGCCCTTGGCGTCGGCCGGTGTGCTCGGGACCACGACCTTGAGTCCGGCCGTGTGGGCCAGCCAGGCTTCGAGCATCTCGGAGTGCTGGGCGCCGAACTGGGCGCCCGAACCGGTCGCCGTCCGCACCGTGAGCGGGACGTTGGTCTGCCCGCCGGACATGAAGCGCAGCTTGGCGGCGTGGTTGGCCAGCTGGTCCATGGCCACCGAGATGAAGTTCATGAGCATGATCTCGGCCACGGGCCGCATGCCGGTGACAGCGGCGCCGACAGCCGCGCCCATGATCGCCTGCTCGGAGATCGGGGTCGTCCGGACGCGCTGCTCGCCGTACTTGGTCGACAGGCCGGCGGTGCACTTGAACACGCCACCGCCCTGGGGGTCGGCGATGTCCTCGCCGAGGAGGAAGACCTCGGGGTCGGTGGCCAGTGCCACGTCGAGGGCCTGGTTGGTGGCCTCCACGAACGTGATGACGGGGTCGGTCGGCTGCGCAGTCGAAGTCATGAAGTCACCACCTGGGCGAGGACGTCGACGCTGATCTCGCCGACGTCGGGTTGGGGGCTGGCCAGGGCGAAGCGGACGGCGTCGTCGATGGCCTCGGCCGCGTGGGCGTCGATGGCGGCCAGCTCGTCCTCGGTGGCGGTGCCGTCGGCCAGGAGGCGGGCCCGGTAGGCCGGGACGGGGTCGGCGTCCATGGCCGCCTGGCGCTCGTCGGGGGGCATGTACTCCATGGCGTCGCCGAAGTAGTGGCCCCAGAACCGGTAGGTCTCGGCCTCGAGCAGCGTCGGGCCACCACCATCTCGGGCCCGTTCCACCGCCGCCGTCATGGCGGTGTGCATGGCCACGGGGTCGTTGCCGTCGACCGTCACGCCGGCCACGCCGTAAGCCGCTGCCCGGTCGGCGACGTGGGCCGTCCGCTGGGTCAGGGCGAAGGGGGTGTTCTCGGCGTAGTGGTTGTTCTGGCAGACGAAGACGACCGGCAGGGCCCATACCGCGGCCAGGTTCAGTGCCTCGTGGAAGGCGCCGATGTTGGTGGCGCCGTCGCCGAAGGTCACCGCCGTGACGCGCCCGTCGCCGCGGAGGACCGACGAGAGGGCGCAGCCGTTGGCGATGGGCATTCCGCTGCCGACGACACCGGTGGTGACCATCACGCCGGAGGACGGGTCGGTGATGTGCATGGGGCCGCCCTTGCCCTTGCAGGTGCCGTCGACCCGGCCGAGGAATTCGGCCCACAGCCGGCGCAGGGCGACGCCTTTGGCCAGGTGGTCGTGCAGGCCCCGGTAGGTGGTGACGAGGTAGTCGTCGGGCCGCAGCGCGGCGGCCATCCCGGCCGCCACCGCCTCCTGGCCCCGGGGGGAGTAGTAGATCAGGAAGATCTCACCGCTCGAGATCATCGAGCGGAACCGCTCGTCGCACTGCTTGATCGTGGTCATCGTGTCGTACATGCCGACGAGCGTGGAACGGTCGGGCCCGGACATCGCCACCTTCCCTCTGGTCAGTCGATCTGCTCCGTGAGCCACCGGGCGACACCGAGGCGGAGCACCTCGGACGCCCCTTCGTAGATCCGCATCGGCCGGGCCTGTCGGTAGAGCCGCTCGATGCGGCTGCCCCGCACCAGCCCGAACCGGCCCATCACCTGCACGCACCGGTCGACCACCCGGCCGGCCGCCTCGGTGGCGGCCACCTTGGCCATCGACGAGTAGTCGAGCGACCCCTCGGCCCCGTCCCGGGCCCGCTCCGCCGCCCGGTAGGCCAGCAGGCGGGCCATCTCGACCTCCATGGCCGAGTCGGCCAGCAGCGTGGCCACCGGGCCGTGGCGGGCCAGCGGCCGGCCGAACGCCTCCCGGGAGCGGGTGTGGCGCACCGCTTCGGTCAGCGCCGCCTGGGCGAGGCCGACGGCGGCGCCGGCCACCGACGCCCGGAACACGGTGAGCGTGGCCAGCACGAGGGGGAACCCCTCGCCGGGCCGGCCGAGGCGCCCCTCGGCGGCCGGGACCCGGACGCCGTCGAAGCGGATGTCACCGATGCAGTGGGCGGCGATGAGCTCCGGCCCGGCCTGCACCGACAGCCCGGGCGTACCGGCCGGCACGAGGACCAGCGAGTAGCCGTCGCCCTCCCGGGCCAGGACCGTGAAGAACGAGGCGACGGCGGCGTCGGAGATGAAGCTCTTCGTCCCGGTCACGATGAGCTCGTCACCGTCGGTGACCACCTCGGTGGTGATGGCCTTGAGGTCGGAGCCGGCGGCGGGTTCGGTGAGGGCCATGGCCGGCAGCAGCTCGCCCGACCGCACGCCGGGCAGCCAGCGGGCTCGCTGCCCGTCGGTCCCGGCCAGCCCGAGGGCGTAACTCCCGATGCCCTGCAACGAGAACAGGGCGTCGAGCTGGGCCGACGACTCCATGAGCACTTCCCGCACCACGCAGATGGCCAGCGGGTCGATCTCGGGGAAGCGACCGCCGTCGCGGCCCCGGACGAGCAGGTCGGCGAGGCCGCTCTTGCGGAAGGCGTCCTGGAGGCGGACGTCGAAGTCCGACGACTCCTCGGCCTCGTCGACGAAGGCGGCGACGGAGTCGCACAGCGCCTGCGCCTCGTCCCGGAGGGCGAGGTAGGCCGGTGCGAGGCCGTGGTCATCCCGGGGCATGGGCGAACACCTCCCCGGTGTGCTGACCGACGGTGGGGGCCGGTTGCCGAAGCCGGAACTCGGGGTCGGCGGCGAAGCGGGCCGGGTAGCGGACGTAGCGCATCGGACCCAGGGCGGGATGGTCGACTTCGCCGTAGAGGCGGTTGTGGACGACCTGGGGGTCGGCCAGGTGGGCGTCGGGATCGAGCACCTCGGCCACCGGCACGTCAGCGGCGCCGAAGCGTTCCAGCCACACCGCCGTCGTTGCGCCGGTGGTCACCGACTCGATCCGGTCGAGGAGCGCGGCGATGAGGACCACCGGATCGCGCACTGCCCGCACCTCGTCGATCCATTCCGGGTGCCCGACCGCCCGCAGCGCCGCCTGCACCTGATGACCCTTGGCCGGCGCCACCGCCAGCCAGCCGTCGGCGGTGGCCACCACGAAGGAGCGCGGCAACGGCCGCTCGCCGGCCGTGGCCGGATCACGGCGGTAGGTGCGGTCCTCCATGACCTCCGGGAAGTTGAAGTAGGCGACGGCGTCGAGCATGGAGATCTCGACCCGTTCCCCTGTGCCGGTGCGCTCCCGACCGACGAGCGCCGCCAGCGCCGCCTGAGCGGCCAGTGCGCTGGTCACCTTGTCGGCCAGGTAGGTGCGCAGCTCGGCGGGACGGCCGTCGTGGCGGTGCCGCCAGGCGAGGCCGGTGTGGGCCTGGATGAGGGCGTCGAAGGCGGGCCGGTCGGCGAGAGGCCCGTCCGGCCCGAACCCGGTGATCCACACCCGGACCAGCCGCGGGTTGGCGGCGGCGAGGGCGTCGTCGCCGAGCCCGAGCGCCTCGGCCACCCCGGGCCGCCAGCTCGACAGGACGACGTCGGCGCCGGCGACGAGACGGAGGAAGTCGTCGCGCCCGTCGGCCGTGGCCAGGTCGACGAGCACGCTGCGCTTGTTGCGGTTCACGTTGTCGCACTGGACGCTCTGCCCCTCGAACCGGTGGCCGATCGTGCGCAGCGGGTCGCCCTTGGGCGGCCGCTCGACCTTGACGACGTCAGCGCCCAGGTCGGCCAGCATCATCGCCGCGAAGGGCCCGGCCAGATACCCGGTGGCGTCGACGACCCGAATGTGATCGAGAGGGGCCATCGGGCTCAGGAGCCCTCAGGGAGGACGACGTCGGGGGGCGGCAGGCGGACGGTGCCCTCTGCGGCCGGTAGGTCGGGGTCGCACACGTAGCGCAGGGGCGCCAGGGTCAGCTCGGCCTCGGTGATGGACGCCACGATGGGGGTCGTGGGCCGCAGGCGGCCCTCACCCCACGCCTCGGCGTCGAAGTGGTGCAGCTCCGGCCGGCCGATCTCCGCCTTGTGGACCAGGTGCTCGGCGTCGACCTGCACCAGGCGGAGGCCGACCGGCGTCCGGGCCAGGTGGAGGTTGGCCGTGTAGGGGACCGCCGCGCCGGAGAGGATCTCGGGATCGACGAGGTCGACGGCGAGGACGAGCCGGTCACCGAGGCGGACGGAGGCGAGGATCCGGTCGTAGTGCCGGCGCAGGTCGACGGTGCCGAGTCGGGCGACGTAGCCCCAGCCCGACGACAACGCCTCGGCCAGCCGGGCGTTGTCGGTCACGGCCGAGACGAGGAAGCCCCGGGGCTTGAGCCCGGCCCGGGCGCCGACGCGGGTCTGGGCCATGGTGAAGGCCCCGAACGGCCCGGTCTCCGCCCGGTGGAAGAACCACGTGACGTGGGGCGGGACGCTGGGGTTGAGCGCCGGGGGCAGCACCTCGGCCGATCCGTCGGCGGCGATCTCGTAGGCGACGTGGAGCACCGAGACGGCCCCGAGGCGAAGCTCGGCCACGTCGAGGGAGGCGATCTCCGGGACGCGGCCTACCCAGGCCCCAGGGTCCATGGTGCCGAACCGGGGCATCAGGCCACCGTCGCCACGAGCTCATCGCCGGCCGGAGCCCCGACCCCGAAGGCGGGCATGACCTCCCGGGCGAAGAGGCGCAGGCTGTCGCACACCTCCTGGTGCGGCACGGCCTCCAGCGCGTTGACGATGAAGACGACCCGGTCGACACCGAGGGCCTCCCAGCGCCGCAACACCGCCACGATCTGATCCGGCGTCCCGTAGGCGAGACCCTCGGGCCCCTTGCGGGGGGAACCGTCGGTGTCCTGGCGGATGGCGGAGAGGAGACCCGGCGACTTGTAGCTCGGGGTCGGGTAGCTCTCCTTGATGTCGAGCAGCTGGGCCGCAGCCAGGCTGAAGCTGTGGGCCAGCCGGCGGCCGGTGACGCCGGCGTGCTCCGGGTCCTCGTGGCAGTAGAGGAAGTTGACCGTGTTGACCGCCTCGTTGACGAACTCCCCTACCGGCTCGCACAGCTGGATGCGCTTGCGGTAGTTGACGATCTTCTGCTCCTGCTCCGAGAGGCCGGCCAGGCTGAGGCCCAGGCTGCCGAGGCCGCGGTCGGCGGCGTCGACTTCGGTGCCGGGGCTGGTGACGGCCACCCACATCGGCGGATGCGGCTTCTGCAGCGGCTTGGGCAGCACCATGCGCTCCGGCATCGAGAAGCACCGGCCCTGCCACGAGAACCGCTCCTGGGTCCACATCTTGGGCAGGACCCGGACGAACTCGTCCCACGTCTTCTTGGTGTCATTGGGGTCGACGTGGAAGCCGCCGAGCTCGGTCCAGGTGTTGGACCGGCCCGTGCCGACCTCGACCCGGCCGCCCGACAGCACGTCGAGCACGGCGACCCGCTCGGCCATGCGGACCGGGTGGGTCAGCTGGGGGACGCACACGGCGATTCCGTGACACAGGCGGACGTGCTTGGTGAGCATGGCCGCCGCGGCCATGAACAGATCGGGAGCGGAGCTGTGCGAGTACTCCTCGAGGAAGTGGTGCTCCACCAGCCAGATCTGGTCGAAGCCGAGCTCGTCAGCCAGCTGGGCCTGGGCCAGCGAGTTCCGGTAGACGTCGCGCTCCGAACTCGGGCCCCACGGCCGTGGTACCGACAGCTCGAAGAAGAGACCGAACTGCACGGGAGCCCTCCCATCGTTGAGTGAACACTAGATAAGGTACTGGATTCGCCCCGAGGCTTTCAAGTGAACACTCAATAAGTAGCGCCGTGTTCACCGACCGTCACGAGGCGCGGCCGGACCACCCGGCCGGCAGACTGAGCGTCGCTCAGGCCGTGCGGCTGGACCGCCGGCGAGTGCCCGGTTTGGCCGGCGCCTCAGCGGCCGGGGCCAGGACAGGAGGGACCTCGCCGCTCATGACCCGGATGAACATGTCGGTGAGCTTGGCCGCCGTCTTGGGCACGTCGACCTTCCTGCGGCGGAAGTGGGCATCGAGGGCGACCCACCCGTACGTGCCGAGAATCATGTGGGCCAGGAGCTCGGGGTCGACATGGTGGTGCCGCCACCCCTCCAGCGTCGTGGCCAGACCGGCGGCGAACCGGTCGGTGAGCGGCACCATCCGCTCACGGTAGAAGCGGCTTCCCTGCTTCTGGTCGGAGAACAGGGCCACGCCGAGCAGGGGGATGACCTCGAGCATGACGGTCAGCGCCTGCTGGTGGAAGCGGACGCTCTCCTCCCGTCGGGTCTCGGGATCGGAATCGGCGAAGACGTGGGCGGAGGCGTACACCGCCAGCTGCTCCCCGAGCGCCTCGAGCGGATCGAGGATCGCCGCCTCGAACAGCTCCTCCTTGGAGCTGAAGTAGTGGTAGAGCAACGCCTCGGTGACGCCGATGCTGTCGGCGATCTCCCGGGTGCGCCCTCCGCCGAGGCCCCGGGCCAGGAACACCTTGCGGGCGGCACCGACGATCTGCTCCCGCCGCTCGTCATAGGACAGCCGCGTCCGGGGGCGGGCCTCACCGTTGGCGCCGCGCGCCCGGGCCCGGCCATTCGCTGGACGCTGTCCCTGTGCCACCGGTCGGCTCCTCATGAGTAAGTCCTTAATAGGTTACCGGCGCGCGGCCGAAGGGGTCGGGAACTGCTCGGCGAGCAGGAACTTCTGCACCTTGCCGGACGGTGTGCGGGGCAGGTCGTCCACGAAGCGCCACGCCGTCGGCACCTTGTGGCGGGCGAGGCGTTCCCGCAAGTAGTCGGCGAGGTCCTCCTCCGCCGCGGTGGCACCGGGGGCGAGGCGCACCCAGGCGGCGACCTGCTCGCCGTAGCGGGGGTCGGGGACGCCGGCGACGGCCACCTCGCTCACCGCCGGGTGGGCGCACAGGGCGTCCTCCACCTCTCGGGGCGAGATGTTCTCACCGCCCCGGATGATCACGTCCTTCAACCGACCGGTGATCCGCAGGTAGCCCCGCCCGTCCATCGAACACAGGTCGCCCGTCCGCAGCCACCCGTCGGCGTCGAAGGGCTGGCTGTCGGCCCCGGCGCCGAAGTAGCCGAGCATAACGCCGTAGCCGCGCAGGCACAGCTCGCCGCTCTCCCCCACCGGAACGACCCGCCCGTCGCGGTCGACGATGCGCGCCTCGGTGTGGGGCAGCGGAAAGCCGATCGTCTCGGCCTTGTCGGCGTCGGAGTCGCCCGGGGCGGTCATGGTCACCGTCGGCCCCGCCTCCGTCTGCCCGTAGACCATGAGGTAGCGGACACCGAGCGTGGCTTCGAACCTCCGGACCAGCTCCGGGGCGATGGGCGCTCCGCCGGAAAGGACATGTTCCAGAGAGGAGATGTCCCGCCCGGGGAAATCGGGGTGCTCGATCATGGCCAGCAGCATGGTCGGAACGGCGCAGAGGAACGTCACCCGTTCCGACTCGACCAACTCGAGAGCGGTACCGGCGTCGAAGGTCGGCTGCAACACGTGGGCGGCGCAGGTCGCCATGGCTCCCAGGGCATTGAAGACGCAGCCGCCGGTGTGGAACATCGGCAGTGGGTTGAGCCAGACGCCGCCGTCGGCCACCCTGGCCCGTTGGGCCGCGAGGCGGGCGTTGTTGACGATGCCGCGATGGCTGAGCAGGGCGCCCTTGGGTGCGCCGGTCGTGCCGGAGGTGAACTGGATCTGGACCGGATCCGTGGCTTTCACCGCAGGGAGCGGGCCGGAGCAGGAGCCGGCGCCCTGGCCGCAGTAGTCCGTCCAGTCCTCGAAGAACATCGTGCGGCGCAGCGACGGGACGTCGCTTCGGGCGGCGTCGAGCACACCGGTCAGCGACACGCCCCGGTGCTCCCGGACCAGGAAGATTCCCGAGGCCCCCGACAGCCTCAGGGCGTGGATCAGCTCGCCGAGGCGGTAGGCCGGGTTGAGCGGAACGAGGACGAGACCGGCCAGCGCCGCTCCGAGCTGGAGAATCTCCCATTCCGGTAGGCCGGGAGCCCAGACCGCCAGCCGCTCGCCCGGGGCGAAGTCAACCGACAACCGCCGGGCGACGAGCTCCGCCTCCGCCGCCAGCGCGGCGTAGGTCCAGCGCCGCCCGTGCCCGCCGGCGGCCGCCCCTTCCACCAGGGCCACACCGTCGGGTGTCGCCGCCGCCGCCTCGTGCAGCAGCGCACCGACGGTCCGGTCGGCCAGCGGCTCCCGCTTGTCGGGGGGCCGGTGCGAGGTGGTCAGGGTCACTCGATGTTCCCGATGTGCGACCCCACCGGGTACGCCTCCCCCTCGGCGGCGAGGACCCGCAGCACACCAGACGCCGGCGCCTCGATCTCGTTCTCGACCTTGTCGGTCTCGAGAACGTAGAGGGGCTCCCCGGCGCTGACAGCCGTACCGTCGGCGACCAGCCACTGGGCGATGGTCCCCTCGGTCATCGAGATGCCCAGCTTGGGGATGTGGATTGCTGCCGCCACGCTGCCTGCCTCCGCCGCGAAGTTGCTGAGTAGTCGTTCAACAATTTAGCCGAGGGCCCGGCTCGGAAGCAACGCTTGTTTACTGAGTACCCACACAATAAGCTTCGCTGTCGTGACCATACCGACAGTGCTGCCGCCCCTGGTGACGACCCCTGACGAGCTCCGGTGGGACGACAGCGCCGACGTGGTCGTCGTCGGTCTAGGCGGGGCCGGTGCCTGCGCCGCCATCGAGGCTGCCGACCAGGGCGCCCACGTCGTGGCCATCGACCGGCTGGTCGGCGGGGGCGACACCGCCATGAGCGGCGGCGTCGTCTACGCCGGCGGCGGCACTCCGGCCCAGGTCGCGGCCGGCTACTCCGACACCATCGAGGCGACCTACGCCTACCTCCGCCAGGAGGTCGGCGGCGCCGTCCCCGACGCCGCACTGCGCCGCTTCTGCGCCGAGTCGGGCGCGAACCTGGAATGGCTCCAGGAGCAGGGGGTGGCCATCGGCGGGCGGCTCTGGCCCCACAAGACGGCCTACCCGCCCGACGGCTACTTCCTCTACTTCTCGGGCAGCGAACAGACCGGCCCGTTCGACCGGGAGGCGCCGCCGGCGCCACGGGCCCATCGCACGCACGGCAAGGGCATGGGGGTCGGAGCCCATTTCTTCCGGGCCCTCGAGGCGTCGGCCGTGCGGCGGGGCGTGCGCATCCGCACCCAGACCCGGGCCCGGCGCCTCGTCGTCGACCCCGACGGCCGGATCGTCGGTGTCGAATGCCTCATCTTCCCCGACGAGCGGTCCCGGCGCCGCCACGAACGGGTGGCCCGCTTGGCCCGCAGTCTGCCGCCGCTCGTGTCGCTGGGGCCGGCGCCGCCCGTCCTGTTCGGGACGCTCCGGCGGCTCGAGGCCCGCCACCAGACGGAGGTGGTCCGGCTGCGGGCCCGGGGCGGCGTCGTCCTCGCCACCGGCGGCTACCAGCACAACCGCCGGCTCATCGGCCAGCACGCCCCCTACGCCCAGAAGCTGCTGACGATCGGCCTCGACGCCAACGGCGCCGGCATCCTCCTCGGCCGGACGGTCGGGGCCGCCACGGGCTTCATGGACAACGTCGGGGTGTTCCGGATGTTCATCCCGCCCCTCGCCTTCGGGAAGGGCATGCTGGTCGACGCCGAGGGCCGGCGGTTCGCCAACGAGCTCTGGTACAGCGGCCGGGTCGGAAAGGCGATGACCACCCTGCCCGGTGGGAAGGCCTATCTCATCCTCGACGCCCGGCTGGCGGCGGCAGCCCGAGCAGAGCTGCCAGGACTGCACATCTTCAACTCCGCCCCGGCCCGGCTCTGGTTGGCGCTGGCCAAGAAGGCCGATTCGCCTACCGGGCTGGCGGCCCGCCTGGGCGTGCCGCCCGCGGCGCTGGCCGCCTCGGTCACCGAGTACAACGCCACCGCCGGGGGTGCCCCCGACCGGTTCGGCAAAGCGCCGGCCAGCTGCGCAGCGCTGACCGAGCCGCCGCTCGTGGCCCTCGACCTCTCGCTCTACAACCGGTCGGTGCCCGCCACCACCTTCTCGCTGGGCGGGCTTGAGGTGAGCGGGGAGACGGGTGAGGTGCTGTCCGAGGGCGGAGGCGCCATCCCGGGGCTCTACGCCGCCGGACGGGCCGCCGTCGGGCTCTGCTCCAGCTCCTACGTGAGCGGGCTGTCCCTGGCCGACTGCGTCTTCTCCGGGCGCCGGGCCGGCGCCCACGCCGCCCGGGTCGCCCAGTTCGCCCCCGACCACGGAGGACAACCCGATGCTGCAACGTGACGTGGTGATCGTCGAGGCGTGCCGTACCCCCTCGGGGCGGCGGGGTGGGGGGCTGAGCGGGATGCACCCGTCGTTGCTGCTGGGGGTGACGCAACGGGCCGTCCTGGAGCGGGCCGGGGTGGATCCGGGGGCGATCGGCCAGGTAGTCGCCGGCTGCATCGGCCAGATCGGGGCCCAGTCGGCCAACGTGGCCCGCACCGCCTGGCTCACCGCCGGCCTGCCGTTGTCGGTGCCGGCAACGACGATCGACTCGCAGTGCGGCTCCTCTCAGCAGGCGGCCGGGATGGCCGCGTCGCTCATCGCCTCCGGGGTGATCGACACCGCCGTCGCCTGCGGTGTGGAGAGCATGAGCATGATCCCCATCGGCGCCGCCACCAAGGCCGGGCCCGGCCGGGCCCTGACCCGGCAGTACTTCGCCCACTACGAGTTCCTCACCCAGTTCCAGGGGGCGGAGCGCATCGCCGCGCAGTGGAAGCTCAGCCGGGAGGACCTCGACCAGTTCGGCCTCCGCAGCCAGACCCTGGCCAACCGGGCCTGGGCCGAGGGCCACTTCGACCGCGAGGTCGTCCCCGTCGACGCCCCCATCCCCGGCGACGACGGCAAGCCCTCTGGCCAGACGGTCCACGTCGACCGGGACGAAGGCCTGCGGGCCACGACCATCGACGCCCTGCGGGCACTGAAGCCGCTAGTGACCGAGGACGGCTACCACACCGCCGGCACGTCGTCCCAGATCGCCGACCAGTCCTCGGCGGTCCTCATGATGACGCCGGAGAAGGCTCGCTCACTCGGTCTGCAGCCGAGGGCCCGCATCGTCGACCACTGCCTCGTCGGGTCCGACCCCGTCCTCATGCTCACCGGACCCATCCCCGCCACCCGCCTGCTCCTGGAACGCAACGGGCTGACGGCCGGGGACATCGACGTCTTCGAGATCAACGAGGCCTTCGCCGCCGTCGTCCTCGCCTGGGCCGACGACATCAAACCCGATCCCGACCGGGTCAACCCCAACGGCGGCGCCATCGCCATCGGCCACGCCCTCGGCTCCACCGGAACGCGCCTCCTCACGACCGCGCTCCACGAACTCGAACGAACCGACGGTCGCTACGCCCTGATCACCATGTGCTGCGGCGGCGGGCTCGGTACAGGAACTCTCATCGAACGGATCTAACCGCAGGCGCACATGGGCACTCTCCCTGGATGAACGGTTCAGTCCTCAATTAGTCCTCAGAACCTCGAGGATCGACAGCGAAACGTCGGGGAGGGCCGGGAAGCAGATACCTGCTCAGAGCACTTCTCAGCGCATCGCCGCAGATCGCAGAACCCCGTCTCCATTTCGAGGAGTACTGGCTACCCGAGCGGTTGCGCCGCCGCAAGAACACATCGGCCTCCAGGCCCTTCAGGTTTGGTCGAGGCTGGCGCGGATGTCGCTCATGCGCCGGTAGAGCCGGAGGGGGTGGTCGGGTGTGGGGATGAATCCGTGGCGCTGGTAGAAGGAGGCGGCCTGTTCGTCGATGGCGTCGACCACCACGAGCCGGGCCGCGGCGGACTCGCCGGCGGCCACCGCTTTGCGCAGCGCCTCGGCCAGGAGCAACGCGCCCCGGCCCTTGCCCTGCTCCGACCGGTCGACGGCAAGGCGGGCGAGCAACACCATCCCCACCGGGTAGCCCGGCATGCCGCGGACGAGCCGGCGGGGTGCCTCTTCTCGCCGCACCGATCCCATCGTCAGGCTGAAGTAGCCGATGATCCGGCCGTCCTCGGTCAGCACGAAGGTGCGGGCCGAGTCCATCTGCTGGGCCGCCAGACCGTGGCGCCGCAACCAACCGTCCAGTTCGGCGTGGCCAGAATCGAAGGTCCCCAGGGGGTGGTGGCTCTCGAGGCGTTCGAGACGAAGCTCGGAGCCGATCATCCCTCCGGGAGCTTCGGGTTCCGCCGCAACAGTTCGACGATCTCGGGAACCGCCTCCGCCGGCTTGTCGAGCTCCGCGACGAACCGGTCATACGCCTCGCCCGAGAGCACCAGATCCCGGTGCTCCCTGATCACCTTCTTGGCCCGCGCCGTCACCGTCTCGAGCACGAAGGCGCTCACCGTCGTGGCCTCCAGATCCGCCGCCTGACGGATCAGCGCGTCCTGCTCGGGATTCACCCGCACTTCCAGCCGGTGGCGGCGGGGCACCTCGAACGCAGGATCGCTCATCCACCCAGCATACCAAACGTCCGGACGTTGTCCGGACGTTCAACAGTCCCTCGATTCCCGACCGCCCAACGCCCTCCAGCGGCGAGGCGTCCCGGTCAAGCGACCCGACACCTACCTCACTGAGATGCTCGGCGCCTTCCCCGCCGAAGTCCTGACCGTCGTCCGGGGAGCTGGCCGCCGACACGGTCAAGCCGCCGATGACCGTTCATGAAGTGCTCGATGCCCTCCAGCGCTCCAGCGCTCGGCGCGCTCCGCCCCGGCCGTCCGGCACCTCTTGAGCGACCTCAGAGAATGCCTCTTGCGGCGCCAGCAAGAGCACAACTGCCCCCAACACGATCCCATTTGAGCTCGGCAAACCCCCGGATTTGGCAGAATCGAAACAACGCCAGCAACATGACCACGGCGATTGCAGCCACCGGTGCAGCCACCGATCTGAACGGATATGAACCGCACTGAACCACGACACCTGCGTCGGTCCAGCTCAGCGGCCTATTCTGAACGGCTGTGAACAGCGCCGAACTTTGCGCCGATAAATGGCATGCAAGAGGTCGTCGAAGACGATTTGGTTTGGTCGCCTGCAATTGGCCGGGACCGTCGGCCTGGAGCGAAGACCCGCTGTTCGATCACGCTGGCGGGCGAACCTGGTGGCCACGTCAGGGCTCGTGCGCCGGGTCGGCCGGCGGCGAGTGGCGTAGGCCGTCCGTAGGCCCAGGCTTCGCCGTCCCGGCCGGAGCGCGGCATCGGACGGAGCAGGGTAGGAGCGTTCGATCCAGCCGTCGGCAATCCTACTTATGGTAGGATTCGATCATGACCAGTGAGTACGCCAAGGTTTCCGTGACGCTTCCCGCGCCGCTCGTCGCCCGCATCAAGGCGAGGGTCGGGGCAAGGGGGGTGTCGCGCTACGTCGCCCAGGCGCTCGAGGCCGAGGAGCGGAGGGAGGCCCTCCGTGCCTGGCTTACGAGCCAGGACGCCGAGCACGGATCGATACCTCCCGACGCCATGGAGGAGGTGCGACGGGAATGGCTCGGCGGCGCCAGCCTCGCCGGCTGAGGGTCGGCGCCGTTCCCGACGCCGTCGTCCTCGACTCGGGTGCGCTCAGCGCTGCGGCGGAGGGGCACGTGCGGGTCCGGGCCGAGCTCACGTTGGCGGAGCAACTCGGCGCCGACGTCCATGTCAGCAGCATCACCCTGACCGAGGTTCTCAGGGGACACCCGCGCGACGCCGCCGTCCACCACCTCCTGGCCGGCGTCCACCGGGAACCGGTCAGCCCCGATCTCGGCCGGGAGGCCGGCGAGCTTCTCGGCCGCACGACCCGAGACGACACGGTCGATGCGATCGTCGCCGTGACCGCCGCCGGAGCCGGTGCGAAGGTCCGCCTCCTCACCGGTGACCCCGCCGACCTCCGGGCCCTCACCGCGGAGATGCCGGGCGTGACGGTCATCCCGATCTGAAGAAGGCGTCGAGAAATTCCAAGCAGTCCGCCCGCTGCTCCCCAGGCGTCCGGCACTCCTGCACTCGTTCCTGTGCTCGCGACCCTGGTCAGGGCCACTTCTTCAACTGCAGCAAGCGCCAGCAAGCGCTTGCTTCGTCGCGAGCGCGTTTACAGCACAGAACTGAATGAGTTGCGCTCACGCCGACCTGCGGTTTTACGCGGCGTGCACAGCGCTCACGCTCGGTGAAGCGTCAAGGAGGTGCTCTACCCCTGAGCTAACCGCCCGGCGAACGCGCATCCTAGACGGCCCGGGCGCCCGGCGACGCTTTCGGGGATCGGGGCCCCTACAGGGCCCGATATCGTGAGCACCGTGAACGAAGCGCCCTTCGAGCTGGTGGCGATGGCCGCCTCGGCGGGCGGGATCAGAGCCTGTGCGGCGGTGCTCGGCGTCCTGCCGTCCGAGTTTCCGGCGGCGGTGGTCGTCGTCCAGCACCATCCGCCGGGAACGGGGGGCCTGGCGCCGGTGTTCGCCCGCCGGTGCCGTCTGCCGGTGCGGGAGCCCCAACCGGGAGACCGCGTGGAACCGGGGGTCGTGTACATCGCCCCGCCCGTCCAGCAGCTGCTGGTGCGGCCCGACCGCCGGTTCACGCTGGCGCCCTCGACGGCCCCCCGGTCCCGCTGCCGCGCCGATCCCCTGTTCGAATCGGCCGCCGCGGCGTACCGGGAACGGCTCCTCGCCGTCGTGCTGACCGGCCGGCTCGACGACGGCGCCGCCGGCGTCCGGGTCGTCAAGGCCCTGGGGGGCCGGATCCTGGCCCAGAACGAAGCGACCGCCGAGTTCTTCGAGATGCCCCGGGCGGCCATCGCCACCGGCACGTGCGACTTCGTCCTCCCGATCGACACGATCGGATGGGCGCTGGTGGCGCTGACCATGGTCCCCGGCGCACCCGACCTGTTCCGGGTACCGGCGCCGCCGTGGGCGACGCTCGCCGCGCCGTCGCCGATTCCGGGGTTGGGGGAGCCGGTCGCCGGGTAGCGGCACCGCCACCCGCAGCGAAGGGTGGTGATGACGTCGGCAACCGAGCTTGCCCCGGAGGAACGCACCGGGAACTGGCTCCTCGACTCGCTCCCGCCGAGAGATCGCCGCTCGGTCCTGGCCGAGGCCACGGCGGCCGACTGGGAGGTCAAGGAGGTCGTCTGGGAGCAGAACGCGCCCATCAAGCAGGTGCTGCTGCCGGTCCGGGGAGTCTTCTCGATCATCACCGGGATGGACGACGGAGAGAACATCGAGATCGCCACCATCGGGCGGGAGGGCCTCCTCGGCGTTCCGATCTTCCTCGGAGGGAACTCGAATGAACGCCCGGGCGATCTGCCAGGTCGACGGTGCCGCCCTCGCCCTCGACCCCGAGACGTTCCGCCGCCAGAGCGCCAACGGCGCGCTGCGGGATCGGGTTCAGCGCTACATCCAGGCCCTCCTCACCCAGATCGGCCAGCACGCCGCCTGCAACCGGGCCCACAGCGTCGAGGAACGGGCCGCCCGCTGGCTCCTCCAGACCCACGACCGGGTCGACGAGGACAAGTTCCTCCTGACCAAGGAGTTCCTGGGGCAGATGCTCGGCGCCCGGCGGGCCACCGTCAACGTGGCGGTCGGGATGCTCGAGAAGGCCGGGTTCATCAGCTACGGGCGGGGTTGCATCACCGTCGTCGACCGCGAGGGTCTCGAGTCCGCCTCCTGCGAGTGCTACCGCATGATCCAGCAGGAGTACGCCCGCGTTCTCGGCGACCCGCCCGCTAGGGCTAGGCCACGCCGGTGCGGTCCTCAGGCGCCGGCCGGTTCGACCGCCTCGGGCAGCCGGAGCCCGTCGGCCACGGCCAGCGCCCCATCGGCGAAGGTGCCGGCCACGTCCCAGGCGATGAGGACGTCGTCCTCGGTGGCATGGAGCGTGCGGTGCTCCAGCCGCACGCCGTCGGCGACGCGGTCGATGCCGAGGTCGCCGACCGCCTCAGTCCCCCGGCCGATGATCGTCCCCGACACCGACACGACGAGGCGGTCGACGAACCCGCCCCGCAGCAGCGAGGTGATGACCTTGGCGCCCCCCTCGACGAGGAGGCAGCGCACGCCGAGGCCGGCCAGCAGCGCCAGCGCCGCCGCCAGGTCGACGCCGCCGGGCCCCTCGGGGACGGGCTCGACGGCGACACCCCGGGCCCGCAGCGCCGCCCGGCGGGGCGCCGGCGAACGGTCGGTCGTCACGACGAGGGTCGGAGCGTCCTCCTCCAGGATCAGCGCCGGGGCGGGGATCCGCAGCGTGGAGTCGAGCACGACCCGCAGCGGTGACACGCCGGGCACCATCCGCACGGTGAGGCGGGGGTCGTCCTGCACCACGGTGCCCACCCCGACGAGGACGGCGTCGGAGGCGGCCCGCAGGGCGTGGGAGATGCGCCGTTCGGCTTCGCCGCTGATCCACTTGGAGTCGCCCGTCCGGCTGGCGATGCGGCCGTCGAGCGTCTGGGCGTACTTCAGCACCACGTAGGGCCGCCCCGGCCGGGGCTCGACCCGGCCGAGCAGGCGGGCCACGTCGGGCGGCGCCGGCCCGAGGAGCGGCAGCGCCTCACCGGCCGGGGCCACGTGGCGCATCCGGACGGTCTTGGTGCGGAGGTAGTCGAGGTTCCTGACGTTGGCCGCGGTGGGGATGGGGAGCACCGCCTCGACGGCGATCCCCGCCGCCCGCAGGCCGTCCACCTTGGCCGGGTTGTTGGTCAGGAGCGACACCGACCGGACGCCGAGGGCGGTGAGGACGGCGGCCGCCTCGCCGTAGTCGCGGGCGTCGACCGGCAGGCCGAGGCGGAGGTTGGCGTCGACGGTGTCGGCGCCGCGCTCCTGCTCCAGGTAGGCCCGCAGCTTGTTGACCAGGCCGATGCCCCGGCCCTCGTGGCCGGTGGCGTAGACCAGCACCCCGCGGCCCTCGGCGGCGATGGTGCGCAGCGCCAGCCGCAGCTGCACGCCGCAGTCGCAGCGCACCGAGCCGAGGGCGTCGCCGGTGAGGCACTCGGAGTGGAGCCGGGCCAGGACCGGCCCGGCGCCGGCGACGTCGCCCCGGGTGAGGGCCAGGTACACGAATCCGGAGTGGCACTCGAACGCCCGGGCCCGGAACTCCCCGAACTCGGTCGGCAGCGACACCGATGCGACCTCCCGTACCGCTGCGCCCATGCCGCCCCTCCCCCGGCCCCGGGATTCCGTACCGGAGTTGCCGGTCTACGCTTCCCCTTCACCACGACGGGTCAAACGGAAAGTCGTGCCCGAGCGGGGGCGGCAGGGAGGTGCAGAGGTCCTGAAGGCGCAGGCGGTCATGTTCGCCGCTCCGGGCCGGGTCGAGCTGCGGGAGGTCGACGCCGGCGAGCCGGGCGACGGCGACGTCGTCGTCCGCACCCGGTACTCGGGGATCAGCGCCGGAACGGAGATGCTGGCCTACCGGGGTCAGCTCGACCCCGGCCTCGTCCTCGACGAGACGATCGCCTCGCTGGGGGGCACGTTCGCCTACCCGTTCCGCTACGGCTACAGCTGCGCCGGCGTCGTCGAGGCCGGCCCGCTCGCCCCCGGCACGCCGGTCTTCGCCCTCCACCCCCACCAGGACCGGTTCGTGGCCGCCGCCGCCGACGTCGTCCCGCTCGGCGGGGTCGGTCCCCGGGAGGGGACGCTGTTCCCGCTGGTCGAGACCGCCCTGCAGATCTCCCTCGACGCCGGGCCCGTCCTCGACGAGCCGGTGGTGGTCACCGGCCTCGGCACGGTGGGGCTGCTGACCGCGCTGCTCCTGCGCCGGGCCGGCGCCCGGGTCCTCGCCGCCGAGCCGCAGGGGTGGCGGCGGGCGGTGGCGGCGTCGGTGGGAGTGGAGGCCTGCGGCCCGGAGGAGGTCGGCGACCGGGTGGCCGCCTCGACCGGGGGGCGGGGTGTGGCGCTGGTGGTGGAGGCGAGCGGCAACCCGCAGGCGCTGGCCGGCGCCCTCCCCTGGCTGGCCCACGAGGGCACGGCGCTCGTCGCCTCCTGGTACGGGTCGAAGCCGGTCACGCTCCCCCTCGGCGCCGAGTTCCACCGCCGGCGGCTGGTGATCCGCTCCACCCAGGTGTCGACCATCCCCGCCCGGCTGGCCCCCCGGTGGGACGTCGCCCGCCGCCGGGCGGCGGTCGGCCGCCTGCTGGCCGAGCTGCCGCTGGCCGCCCTGGCCACCCACGAGTTCCCCGTCGAGGAGGCGGCCGGCGCCTTCGCCGCCGTCGACCGGGGCGAGGAGGGCCTGATGCATGCCGCCCTGTGGTATGGGTGAGTCCGTGTACGAGGTGGGGACGGCGGCGGCGGTGCGGGCCTTCCACGTCATGCCCGGCATGGACGGCCCGGAGGGAACGCTGCACGCCCACGACTACCGCATCGAGCTGGTGGTGACCCGGGGCGCGCTGGCCGGCGACGGCTGGGTGTGCGACCTCGACGTCCTCGACGCCGCCCTCGGCGACATCACCGCCCGGCTCGACGGCGCCGATCTCCACGCCATCCGCCCGCCGGCGGCCGAGGCCGTCACCGTCGAGGTGTTCGCCCGCTGGGTCCACGACCTGCTGGCCGGGCCGGTGGCGGCGGCCGGCGGCGAGACGCTGGCGGTGCGGGTCTGGGAGTCGGCCGTGGCCTTCGGGGGTTACGCCGCCCCGGTCGTCGCCAGCCCGGCGTAGGCCGCCAGGCAGCGCTGGGCGCAGGCGTCCCAGGTGAACCGGGCGACGACCGACTCCCGGGCCGCCCGGCCCATGCGCTCCGCCCGCCGCCGGTCGCCGAGCAGGTCCTCGAGCCGCTGGCGGAGTCCGGCCACGTCGCCGGGCTCGACGAGGTAGCCGGTCTCGCCGTCGGCGACGATCTCCGGCACGCCGCCGACCCGGCTGGCGACGACCGGCGTGCCGCTGGCCATCGCCTCGAGGAGCGACAAGCCGAGGAGCTCGGAGACGGCCACCCGGTGGCCGTAGCAGCTCTCGGAGACCGACGGCAGCACGAAGACGCGGGCCCGCCGGTAGAGGGCGGCGAGGTCGTCGTCGCCGACGGCCTCGGCGAACGTCACCGGGCCGGCGCAGGCCGCCGCCAGGCGGCGCAGCCGGTCGGGGTAGCCGTTCTCCGGCGGACGGGCGTCGTGGCCGAACGTGCCGGCGCAGGTCAGCGCGGCGCCGTCCGGCACCGCCCGGAGCAGGCGGTCGAGACCCTTGTGAGGGGTGAAGCGGCCGACGAAGAGTACGCCGTCCCGGCCGACGGCGGGGTCGGGCCGGAACCGGGCCGGATCGGCGCCGCCGTAGACGACCGCCGTCCGGGCCGGCGGGGCGGCCAGCACGTCGGCCGAGTACCGCGACACCGTGAGGAACCGGTCGACGAGGCGGGGCAGCACCGGCCCGGACGGCGGTCGTCTACGGCGGCGCCAGCCCGTGGTCGGTGACGGCCACGGCCCGGCCGGCCGCCCGGGCGGCGACGACCGCCACCTGCGACGGAGTGCTCCAGAGGTGGTGGGTGTGGACGACGTCGGCCCGCCGCCGCCCGGCCACGACGGCCGGCAGGGCCGGCGCCACCGGGTGGGCGGGATGGCCGCCGACGTGGGCCACGGCCCGCAGCACCCGGATGCGCAGCCCGCTGCCGGCGGGATCGGCGACGACCCGGGGGGACGGCCCGAACGTCACCAGCTCGGTCTCCACCGAACGGGCGACGGCGCGGGCCAGCTCCAGCGGATACCGTTCGCCTCCCCCGAACAGCCCGCCGGCGCCGAACGGCGTCGGGGCGACGTGCACGACCTTGATGCTCTCGATCTCCCTCGTGACCCTCGGCGACCCCGGGCAGCTGACCGGCGGCTACCTGTACCACCGCCGCATGGCCGACGCCGCCGCCGACCACGACGCCGCCGTGCGGTTCGTCTCCTTCCCGGCCATGCCGTTCCCGACGCCGCTGATGGCGGGGGCCCGGGTGCTGGGCGAGGCGGCGGCCGGCGCCGACGTGGTCGTCGTCGACAGCATCGCCGCCGCCCTGGCCGGGCCGTGGGTGGCGGCCGGCCGGTGCCTTCGCCGCCTCCCCGTCGTGGCCCTCGTGCACCAGCCGCCCGGGGGCATCGACCACGGGCCGGCCCGCGCCCGGGCCCAGGCCGTCCTCGACCGCATGCTGTACCGCCGGGCCGGCCTGATCATCGCCGCCAGCGACGCCCTGGCCGCCGCCTACGGGGCGGAGGGGTTTCCCGCCGGGCGCATCGCCGTCGTCCCCCCCGGGCGCGACGTCGCCGGCGCCGTGCCCCGCGCCGCCGACGACGAGGCGGAGGACCTGCGGGCCGGCCGGCGGGCGGCGCTGCTGTGCGTGGGGAACTGGGTCGAGCGCAAGGGGATCCTCCCGCTGCTCGACGCCGCCGCCGCCCTTCCGGCCGGTGCCGCCACCCTGCACCTCGTCGGTCGCGACGACGTCGACCGGGCCTACGCCGCCCGCGTCCGGGAGCGGCTCCGGCAGCCCGACCTCGCCGGCCGGGTCACCGTCCACGGCCCGGTGAGCCGGGAACGGGTGGCCGCCCTCTACGCCGCCGCCGAAGTCTTCGTCCTGCCCAGCACCCGGGAGCCCTACGGGACGGTCTACGGTGAGGCGATGGCCGCCGGCCTCCCGGTCGTCGGCTGGCGGTCGGGCAACCTTCCCCACCTGGCGGCCGACGGGGTGGAAGGCCTCATGGCCGACCCCGGCGACGTCGGCGCCTTGGCCGGCGCGCTGCGGCGCCTGGTCGACGACGAGCCCTACCGCCGCCGCCTGGCCGGCGCCGCCCGGGCCCGGGCCCGGTCGTTCCCGACCTGGGCGGAGTCGGCCGCCCGGCTGTTCACCCTTCTGCGCCGGGCGGCGGGTGCACCTCGTTGAAGGCCACCAGCCGGGGCGCCGGGCCGTCGGTCAGGATGCGGTGCACCGAGGCGTCGCGGACGTGGAGCCGCCAGGCGACGTCGTCGCCCGTCCGCAGCGCCCAGGCGATCGCCGCCTTGATCGGCGAGACGTGGCTGACGACCACGATGTCGGCGGCCGCCGCCGCCTCCGCCAGTTCGGCGCAGGCGGCCCGCACCCTCCGGCCGAGCTCGCTCAGCGACTCGCCGCCCCCGGGGACGTAGTCGCAGTCCTTCCGCCAGGCATCCCACACGTCGGCGCCCACTTCGCCGAAGGGCTGCAGGTCGAGGCGGCCGTAGTCGAGCTCGATCCAGCGCTCGTCGACCTCGACCGGCCGGCCGAAGGCGGCGGCGGTGTCGAGCGCCCGCCGCAGCGGGCTGGAGATCACCCGGGCCGGCCGCCCGACGCCGGCCGCCATGGCCGCCGCCTGGCGCCGCCCGAGATCGGTGAGGGGGACGTCGGCCCGTCCGCACAGCCGCCCTTCGGCATTGGCCGACGTCTGGCCGTGGCGGGCGAGGATCAACACCGCCGGGATGCTACCGACGGCCGGAGGGCAGACTGGGGCGATGAGCGGGCCCTACGAAACCATCGACGTGCGCCAGGACCGGCGGCACGTGTTCGTCACGCTGGACCGGCCGGAGGTCCTCAACGCCCAGAACGAGGCGTTCCTGCGGGAGCTGCTCGACGTCACCACCGGGCTCCTCGGGCGGGACGACTTCGACGCCGTGGCCCTCGGATCGTCGTGCGACCACTGGGGATCGGGGCTCGACCTGAAGGCGGTGGCCGGCGGGTGGCGGCTCACCGCCGCCTCGTCGGAGTGGTGGGAGACCTCGCTGCACCACCTGGAGACCATCCCCCAGCTCGTGGTGGCGCTCATCGACGGGTACTGCCTCGGCGGCGGGCTGCAGCTGGCGCTGGCCTGCGACCTGCGCATCGCCACCGAGCGGGCCACGCTGGCCATCCCCGCCGCCCGGGAGGTCGGGTTCCTGGCCGGGATGGCACCGTGGCGGCTCCCCCGCCTCGTGGGCATCGCCCGGGCCAAGGCGCTGCTGCTGGGCGGCGCGGTGCTGACCGGGGCCCAGGCGGCGCAGTGGGGCGTCGTCGACCAGGTCGTCGCCCTCGGCGATCTGGAGCAGGCCTGGGCCGAGATCGTGGCGCCGCTCAACGCCGACAACCTCGACAGCTGCGGCCAGTGCAAGCGGATGATCACCACCGCTCTGGAGACGCCCCACGGGGCGGCCATGGCCGACTTCCTCGCCACCCAGGGCCGGCTGCTGGCCTCGGAGCACGCCGAAGCCCGCCTCGCCGACGCCGTGGCCCTGTTCCGCTCCGGCCGGCGCCCGTCGCTCGACACCGGCTGGTTCCCGCTCGGGCGCCGCCCCTGACGGCCCGGCGGTCCCGCCCCGGAAAGCCCGGCGCCGTTTACGCTTCCGGGGTGGCTCCGCCGAAGCGCATCACCCGGGAGGCCGTGCTGGCCAGGCTGTCGGCCGCCCCTCCCGCCGACGGCACGCCCTCGATGGACGAGCTGGCGGCGGTGGCGGGGGTGTCGCGGGCGGCGCTGTACTCGCTGTTCGGGAGCCGGGCCGCGCTGCTGGAGGCCATCGGCGCCGAGGTCGGGCCGTCGGTGGCGGAACGCGTCCTGGCCGCCGCCGGTGAGCTGGTGGCCGAGCTGGGGCTGGCCGGCCTGTCGCTCGACGAGGCGGCCGGCCGGTCGGGCGTGTCCCGGGCCACGGTCTACCGCCTCTACCCGGGGAAGGCGGCGCTGTTCCGGGCGGTGGTGGCGGCCAACCTCCCGATCGAGGAAGGCCTGGAGATCCTGGCCTCGTACGGCCATCTCCCCCCGGCCGAGGTGATGCCGATGCTGGCCCGGACGCTGGCCCAGGGCCCCGTCCCGGTCGGCGTCCTGCGCAGCATGCTGTTCGAGGTCAGCCGGCGCGACGAGGAGACCGAGCCCGTCCTGGCCGAGGTGCTGCGCATCACCACGGCCATCAACGGTTACGTCCGCCAGCAGATGGACGCCGGCCGCTTGCGGCGCATGGATCCCGCCCTGGCCGTGGAGGCCTTCCTGGCGCCGGTCATGCTGCACATGGTGTCGAGGCGCTTCATCGAGGAGTTCGGGCTCACCACCCTGACCATCGAAGAGGCCATCGACGAGTTCACCGCCGCCTGGCTGCGGGCCATGGCCCCGCCCGCCAGGCGGCGGTGAACCGGTGTTCAGGCAGTCGTCTTGGCGACGGGCTTGGGTGACGTCTCCCGCACGTCGACACCCTGGGCCAGCAGCCGGTCGAGCTTGGAGTTGAGGGCGGCCACGGCCTCCTTCAGCTCCTCGACCTCGTCCTCGAGATCGTCGTAGTCGTCGTCACGGACGCGGTCGATCGTGTCGTCGAAGAAGTCGTAGGTGTCGTCCATGATGTTCTGCCAGAAGTCCAGCAGGCCGGTACGGCGGCCGCGGCGCGAGCGGCTGCGCCGGCTGCCGCTGCGGTATCTGCGGTCGGACATGCGTCGCTCCTTGCTTACGTTGGCGAATTGCCCGAGATGTGGCGTCTTTCAACGTATGATGAATTCCGAGGGGTGTCAAACATTCCCGGCGGCCGGCGGGCGGGGGTGCGAATGGCAATTCCTGGCGCTCCGGCCGCGACCCGGGGCGTAACCGATGGCCCCCGCTTGAGGCGTTCTTAAGGTCGGTCGATGCCCTGAGATACGACACTCCCCGGTCAGGAGGCTTGGATGGGCCATCGCACCGCTGTCGCCCTCGCACTCATCGTCCCCGTCGTCGGCAGCGCCTCCTGGGTCTGGGCCAGCGACGCCAACGACTCCCCCGCCATCAACGGTTGCGTCCAGCGGAGCAGCGGTCAGCTCCGGGTCATCGGCGCCAAGGATCAATGCCGGAAGGACGAGGCCGCGCTGACGTGGAACATCGCCGGCCCGGCCGGCCCCGCCGGACCGCAGGGCACCCCCGGACCCGCCGGACCGGCCGGCCCGGCCGGGGCGACCGGCGCCACCGGGCCGATGGGCCCGCAGGGTCTCATGGGCCTGATGGGTCTGACCGGCCTCACCGGCCCGGCCGGACCCGCCGGACCCGCCGGGCCGGACGGAGCCGCGGGTCCCGCCGGCCCCCGCGGCCCGAGCGGGCCCGCCGGGCTCCAGGGCGACACCGGCCCGGCCGGCCCGCAGGGACCCGCCGGCGCCGATGGGGCGATGGGTCCCGCCGGGCCGCAGGGCCTCCCGGGCGCCGACGGCGCCGCCGGGGCCGACGGCTCGCAGGGCCCGGCCGGTCCCCAGGGCCCCGCCGGTGTCCAGGGCATCGCCGGTCCGCAGGGTCCGGCCGGTCCCCAGGGCAGCGCCGGCGCCCAGGGCCCCGCCGGCCCCCAGGGCGACACCGGCCCCGCCGGTCCGGCCGGCCCGCAGGGCCCCGCCGGAGCCCAGGGCGCCACCGGGCCGGCCGGCCCCCAGGGCGCCACCGGTCCTGCCGGCGCCAACGGCGTCTCGGGCTGGGAGTACGTGTTCTCCTCGGCCGTGAGCGTCCCCACCGGCACGACGAAGAACGCCATCGTCCGGTGCTCCGACGGCAAGCAGATCCTCGGCGGCGGTTTCAGCACTCCGGGGACCAGCACCGCCGTGCTGCAGTCGAGCCCGATCTTCAGCCCCGGGCTGAACCCCGGCTGGACCGTCTGGGCCCGCAACTCCGGGGCGGCCGACACCACGCTGACGGCCTACGCCATCTGCGCCTACGCCGGCTGATCCCGACCCGGGCGCCCGGGGGTGGGGCCACCCCCACCCCCGGGACGCCGGTTGGCGGGATGGTGACCCGAACCCCGATTCCGTATCTTGATGGACGTGCCTCCTGTGACCGCCTCACAGGAACCTCACCGCCTCGACGTCTGAGCCGCAGGGCTGTCCCCAGCCAGCCCCGGCGGCCCGTCGGAGGCGGTGAGGCGCGTCCGGGCCCGGTTCGACGGCGGCGCTGTCCGGATCGTCCCCGTCCGTCCGAAGAGACCGATAAGGGAAGTTCAAGACGGCGCGAAAAAATTGTGACGACCAGGCGTCATGATCCGAAGTGTCCGGCGTTGTTCTCGTTGGAGGGATCCGGGCACAGCGCCCGGTCCCGGCGGCCCGACGCGGGCGTCAGTCGCCCTCGGTGGGAGCGAAGCCCTGGCGGATGGTGTTCTCCGTCAGGACCCGCGGCTCGACGAACTGGAGCAGGTAGTCGGGGCCCCCGGCCTTGGAGCCCACGCCCGACATGCCGTAGCCGCCGAAGGGCTGGCGGCCGACCAGGGCGCCGGTGATGCCCCGGTTGATGTAGAGGTTGCCGGCCCGGAACTCCTCGGCCGCCCGGGCGATCCGGGCCGGGGACCGCGAGAACAGACCGCCCGTCAGGGCGTAGTCGGTCGCCCCGGCCAGCGAGAGGGCCTCGTCGAAGTCGGAGGCCCGCATGGCCACCAGGACGGGCCCGAAGATCTCCTCGGTGGCCACCCGGCAGCCGGGGGTGTCGGTGACCATCACGGTCGGGCCGGCGTACCAGCCGCCCTCGGGGAGGTCGTTGCGCTGGACGAGGACCTCGCCCTCGACCCGGGCCGCCTCCTGGTAGCGGCGGACCCGCTTCCAGGCGTCTTCGTCGATGACCGGGCCGACCGACACCGCCAGGCGGGCGGGGTGGCCGACGACGGCCAGCTCGGCGGCGCCGGCCAGCCGGGAGACCAGCTCGTCGAAGATCGGGCCGAGGCCGATGACCCGGGAGGCGGCCGAGCACTTCTGGCCGGCGTAGCCGAAGGCGCTGGCCACGATGGCCGGGACGGCCTGGTCGAGATCGGCGTCGGTGTCGACCACGATGGCGTTCTTGCCGCCCATCTCGGCCACCACCCGCTTCACCTGGCGCTGGCCGGGCTGGTGGACGGCGGCGTGCTCGATGATCGACAGGCCCACCGCCGCCGACCCGGTGAAGGTGACGAACGACACCTCGGGCCGGTCGACGAGGTCGGCGCCGACCTCCTCCCCGACTCCGGGCAGGTAGGCCAGGGCGCCGGGCGGGACGCCGGCCTCCAGCAGGATCTGGACCAGGCGGTAGGCGATGCCCGGGGTCTGCTCGGCCGGCTTGAACAGCACGGTGTTGCCGGTCACCAGCGCCGCCGTCACCATCCCGCAGGGGATGGCCAGCGGGAAGTTCCACGGCGCGATGACCACGCCGACGCCGCGGGGCTGGTAGCGGTAGGAGTTGGTCTCCCCCGGCGCCTGGTCGATCGGCACGCCGGCGCCGAGGCGCAGGGCCTCCCGGCCGTAGTACTCGCAGAAGTCGATGGCCTCGGCCACGTCGGCGTCGGCCTCCCGGATGGGCTTGCCGGCCTCGAAGACCATCAGCGCCGCCAGCTCGGCCTTGCGGGCCCGCAGCAGATCCGCCGCCTTGAACAGCACGGCCGCCCGCCCGGCGAACCCGGCCGCCCGCCACCCGGGAGCGGCCGCCAGCGCCGCCGCCACCGCGGCGTCGACGTCGGCCGAACCGGCCCGCCCGCTGCGGCACACCACCCGGTCGAAGGCCCCGGGGTCGACGGAGACGATCTCCTCCCGGGTCCGCACCGGGCGGCCGCCGATCAGCACCGGCGCCTCGAACCCCAGCCGCTCCGGCATCGAACCCACCGCCGCCAGCAGCCGGGCCCGGGGCGTGATGCGGCGCAGCTCGGCCGGCGGCTCGTTCTCGAAGGGCCCGGGGTCGGCGGGGTCGGTGGGCCGGCGCCGCGCCGCCTCGGGTTCGGCGTCGGGCAGGTCGCGGTCCTTCACCTTCGGCGGGCGGATCAGGTGGCGCAGCTCCTTCCCGCCTGCCGCCCGCTGGCGGAGGAACGACTCGTTCGACGTGTTCTCCAGCAGCCGGCGCACCAGATAGGCCATGCCCGGCACCAGCTCGCCGACCGGGGCGTAGACGCGCACCCGCTGGCCCAGCGAGCGCAGGGCGGCGTGCACCGACCCGGCCATGCCGTAGAGCATCTGCAGCTCGACCGCCCCGTCGGCCAGGCCGGCGGCCCGGGCGGCGGCCAGGCCGTAGGCCAGGCTGCGGAGGTTGTGGCTGGCGAAGGCCGGCCGCACGGCCCCGGCATTGTCGATGAGGTGGCGGATGCAGCGCTCGTAGTTGGCGTCGGTCTGGGCCTTCTCCTCGAACACCGGCACCGGCCAGCCCTCGGCCCGGGCCACCACGGTCTCGTAGTCCCAGTAGGCGCCCTTGACCAGGCGGATCTGGAGCGGCACCCGCAGCGCCGACTTCGACCAGGCCACCAGGTCACGCAGGTCGGCATAGGAGTCCTTCCGGTAGGCCTGGACCACGCAGCCGAGCTGGGGGCCGCCGGGGAACTCGTCGCCCAGCGCCCGGACGAGCTCGAAGGTCAGGTCCTTCACGTCGTCGTGCTCGGTGTCGATGTGGATGGTGGCCGGCACCTCCCGGGCCCGCAGCAGCAGCGGCCGCAGCCGGGAGCGGGCCTCCTCCAGCCCCTCGGCCCGGGTCAGCGGGCCGAACCGGGGGGCCAGGGCGGTGGCCTTGACCGAGATGTTGACCCGGGGCAGCGGGCCCCACGGGTCCTCCTCCAGGATCGGCCGGGCCGGCCACGTGGCGGTGGCCCCGGCCAGCCGGTCGAGGACCTCGCCGACCCGCTCGGCGTAGCGGTCGGCCTCGGCCGACGTCAGCGTCTTCTCCCCGAGGAGGTCGACGGTCGACGCCTCGCCGAGCCGCCACAGCTCCTCCAGGGCCGGCAGCGCCTCGGCCGCGGTCTGCCCGGCGATGAACTGGCGGGCCATGCGGTGGATGTTGCGCCGGGCGGTGGCGGCCGACACGCCCGCCCCGAACGGCACCCGGTCGCCCACCGACAGGCCGAGCCGCAGCGGCGCCGGGGTGCCGGAGCCCTCGAAGTACTCCCGGAGGTGGCGCATGACGTCTTCGTCGTCGCGGCAGGCGGGGAAGACGTCGACGAAGCGGAACAGCTGGGTCTTGAACGACCCCCGGGCCATGGCCCAGTCGAGCAGGCGCTCGCTGGCCCACGAGCCGCGGAAGAGCGGGGAGTTCTCCTCGCCGCCGGCCTCGGCGATCCGCCGGGCCAGCGTCTGGACATCACGCTCGGACGGTGCGCTCATCCCCCAAAGAGGCTACCGCCGTTCCCAACTTCTTCCGGCGGACATAGTCCGCGAGTGAGACATTCCCGCCCCCTATTTCTCACGGGTAACTTGCCTGGATACCATGGCTGGATTGGACCGGCCCGCCAGCCGGTCCTCGAGCGGGGGGAGCTCACCGATCATTCGGACCGGAAGAACATGGCGGCGCCGTGCCCCGGCCGTCCTGGCTGTCGGGATGCTGGCCCTCGTCCCCCTCGGGACGGGCGCGGGCGCGGAGAACGATTTCGTCGCCGGCAGCGGCCGGGCCCGGGCCAACCTCTTCGAGATCCTCCCCCGCACGGGCGGGCTCACGATCCCCATCAACTTCGGCAAGGCGCTGGTCACCTACCAGGGCCTGTCGGCCACGGCCACCAGCGGCGGCCTGAAGCCCCCGTCCCAGCAGAGCGCCGACGACGGTGGCTGCGGCGGCGGCTTCCAGCCCCCCGGCGGCGGCAGCGGCGGCCCGCCCTCCGGCTTCCCGGCCCCGCCCAGGCCGCCGGGCAGCGGCAAGGGCCCCAGCACCAGCTTCCCCTGGACGTCGACGCTGGTGGTCCAGACCGGCGACAAGGACGCCGAGCAGGGCCGCCACATCGACCAGGGCCACTTCCCCGACAACAGCCCGATCAGCGGGGCCATGGAGCGCCAGGACGTGAAGGCCACCGCCGACCCGTCGGGCACCGCCTCCACCACCCACGCCCGGCTCGGCTTCGGGCCGGTGGTCGAGGTGGAGAACGGCCGCACCGAGGCCACCGCCGGCGTCGTCGAGCACAAGGCCCGCCTGGCCCACGCCGTGACCACCATGGACCGCCTCAGCCTGCTGGGCGGGATGATCGTCCTCAACGACGTCCGGTGGGAGGCGACGCAGCGCACCGGCGAGGGCGAGCGGGCCGACGGCACCTTCACCGTCGGATCGGTGCTCCTCAACGGCAAGCCGCTCCCGTCGGCCCCGACGGCGCCGCCGGCCCTGCCCGGCCCCCCGGGGCAGAACCCGCCGCAGGCGCCCGACCCGCTGGCGGCGCTCAACACCGCCCTGGCCCCGACGGGCATCGGCCTCGTGATCCCCCACTTCGAGGTGGCCGACGCCGTGGCCTCGGTCACGCCGATGAGCCTGCACTTCTCCGACTCGGCCCTCGGCCGGCAGGTCCTCGGGCCGGTCGTCGGCGACCTCCAGCCCCTCCGGGACCCGATCGTGGGCGGCCTGCTGGCCGCCTCCTGCGACTTCGGCACGCTGGTGACGGTGGCCGACGTCGCCACCTCGGTGCTGACCGGATCGGGCGGGATCAGCTTCGACTTCGGCGGTGTGACCGCCACCACCGAGGGCGAGCACTACGACAACCCCTTCGCCGGCGGGACGGGCGACGACACCGGCGCCGGCATCGGCGACGGCGGCCTGCCCGGCATCGGCCCCGAACCGGCCGCCGGGGGCGACTTCGCGCCGCCGGCCGGCGAGGCGGCGGCCGGGCCCGCCACCGGCGACACCGGGAGCGGCACCGGCTTCGACACCTCGGGCGGCGCCTCCGGCACCGGCTCGGGCACCGGCTTCGGATCGGGTTCGCCGGGCGGCATCCCCTCGGCCGGCCCCACCGCCGGGTCGACCGGCAACGAGGCCGCCTACGGCGGCCCCGGCCTGTTCGGGGCGACGTCCCGCCATGTCCCCGGCCACAAGGGCGGACGGGCCGTGGCCGTGGCGCTCCTCGCTCTGCTGACGATCGCCGCCCTGGCCGCCGCCGACGCCTTCCAGCTCCGCCGGGCATCGCGGAGCATCTCGTGACCGTCCCGCCGTCCGCCGCCCGCCCGCCGTCCGCCGCCGTCCGGCCCAACGGATCGAGCCTCCGGAGTTTCTCGTGAGCCTTCCTGCTTCCGCTTCCCCGCCGCCCTCTCCCGCCTCCCGGCTCATGCGGGGATACGGGCCGCTGCTGGGCTTCGCCGTCCTCTTCTTCCTGATGGCCGCCCTCATCCCGACCGTGGGCCCGGAGATCAGGACAGTGGCGGCCGGTGGGCCGTCGGGCGCCGGCCCCGCCGCCGGCAACGGGATTCCCGCCGCCGGCGACGGCACCCCGGCCGGGGCCGACGCCTCCGGAGCGGGAACGAACGGCAGCGGCGCCGAGGCGGGCGGCAGCACCACGCCGACCTCCGGGCCGCTGGCCCGGGCGGGCGGCGCGGGCGCCAACCGTTCGGGCAGCGGCACCGCCGCCGGAGCCGGGGGCGGCGCCGCCGGCGCGGCCAATCCGGCCGCCGGCAAGGCCGCCGCCGCCGCCCCGCCCCGGGTCGGGGCCTGCGCCAACCGCAAGGCCCAGGTGCCCAACGACCCCTACTCGCCGCCCTGCATCGCCTTCTCCGGCGACAACGGCGGTGCCACCTACAAGGGCGTGTCGGCCACCGAGATCACCATCGCCGCCCGCCTGGCCGGCCTCCCCGACTTCTCCGCCGCCCCCAGCGACAACGGCCCGGCGGCCAGCTTCTCGGTGAAGCCGGAGGAGATCAAGCGGACGCTCGACGGCCTGGCCGACTACTTCAACTCCCGGTTCCAGTTCTACGGCCGCAAGCTGAAGATGGTCTTCTTCGACGGCAAGGGGAACTTCAACACCGAACTGCAGGGCGGGGGCCAGGAGGAGGTCGAGGCCGACGCCGTGAAGACGTCGGAGGAGATCAAGGCCTTCGCCGACGTCATCGCCATCAGCGCGCCGTACTCCGACGCCCTCGCCCGGCGGGGCGTGCTCAGCTTCGGGGCGCCCTACATGTCGCAGGAGTGGCTGGCCGCCCGGCGCCCCTTCGCCTGGAGCCCCACCACCGACTGCACGTTCATCCAGCAGACGGTCAGCGACTACGTCAACAAGCGCCTGGCCGGCAAGCCGGCCAAGTACGCCCAGGGCGACCTGAAGGACAAGCCCCGCACCACCGCCATCATCGCCCCGGAGAACCCCTGGTACCAGCAGTGCGTGGAAGCGGGCGAGAAGGTGGCCCGGGCCGCCGGCCACCCCAACCAGGACAACATCAAGTACAAGCTCGACTTCAACACGCTGTCGAACCAGGCGGCCAGCATCATCGCCAAGCTGAAGAGCGAGAAGATCACCACGGTCATCTGCGGCTGCGACCCGGCCATCCCGATCTTCCTCACCTCCAAGGCCCAGGAGCAGGGGTACTCGCCGGAGTGGATCATCACCGGCGCCGGCTTCATCGACCTCGACGTGCTGGGCCAGCTCTACCAGCAGGACCAGTGGTCGCACTCGCTCGGCGTGAGCTTCATCGGTGCGCTGCAGCCGCTGCGGGCCACCTCGGGCTACAACGCCTTCAAGGCCGTGCGCCCCAACGAGGAGCCGTCGCCGCTGGTCGACATCCTCTACTACGACATGTACATGCTGGCGCTGGGCATCCAGGAGGCCGGCCCCCAGCTCAACCCCCAGACGTTCGAGCGGGGCATGTACGCCTATCCCGGCGGCTCGGGCCCGGCCGGCACGTGGAAGTTCACCCCGGGCCGCTACACGCCGACGCAGGACGCCCGGGAGATCTACTGGGACCGCAACGCCGTCTCCCCGCAGAACAAGGAGAAGGGGTCCTACGTCGATCCCCATCCGGGGAAGCGGTACCGGCCGGGTGAGTGGCCCGGCACCGACCCCGACGTCCCCCAGCGGTGACGGCGCCGGCCCCGGCGCGCCCCGGTCTGCGGGGCGTGCCGATCCCTGTCCTCGTCGCCGCGGCGCTGGCCGTGGCCTGGCCGGCGGCCGCCGCCCTGCTGCCCCACGGCGCCCCGGTCGGGCTGGTGCTGTCGGGCATCGTCATCGGATCGGCCAACGGGCTGCTGGCCATCGGCCTGATCCTCATCTACCGCACCAACCGGATCGTCAACTTCGCCCACGGCTCGCTGGGCTCGGTGGCCGGCCTGTTCGGAGTGGAGCTGTACCTCCACTCCCGGTGGAACTACTTCGTGTCGATGGGCATCGCCCTCGCCCTCGGCCTGGCCCTCGGCGGCGTGGTGGAGCTGCTCGTCATCCGCCGCTTCGCCCGCTCCTCCCGGCTGGTCCTGACCGTGGCCACGATCGGCCTGGCCCAGGTGCTGGGGGGCATGGAGCTGCTCCTCCCCACGTTCTTCCACGCCCACGCCGGCCCGCTCGGCGGCTTCCGTTCGCCGTTGCACCGCAAGGTGCTGGAGATCTCGCCGGTCATCTTCACCGGTGACCACCTCCTGATCTTGGCCGTGGTGCCGGTGGTCATCGGCGCCCTGGCGTGGTTCCTCGGCCGGACCGACGCCGGCATCGCCATGCGGGCCTCGGCCGAGAACCTCGACCGGGCCCGCCTCCTCGGCGTTCCGGTGGCCAGGCTGTCGACGCTGGTGTGGATCGTGGCCGGGGGGTTCTCGGCGCTGACCTACGTGCTGACCGTGCCCAGCAAGGGCGCCGTCCCCTCCGGGCTGGCCGGCCCGGGGCTGCTCCTGCCGGCCCTGGCGGCGGCGGTGCTGGCCCGCATGGAGTCACTCCCCGTCGCCTTCTCGGCCGCCGCCGCCCTCGGGGCGCTGGAACAGCTCGTGTACTGGAACACGAACCGGCCCTCGGAGGTCGACGTCGTGTTCCTCGTGGTCATCCTGGCCGGGCTGCTGGTCCGCCGGGACCGGATGGGCCGCCTGTCCGACACGTCGAGCTCGTGGACCGACACCGCCGTCGCCCGCCCGGTGCCCTCGGAGATGCGCCGCCTCCCCGAGGTGCGGATCGCCAAAGCCGTGCTCTACGGCCTGCTGGCCGTGGCCGCCGTGGCCGCGCCCTTCGTCTACGGCGCCAGCACCACGACGACGCTGTCGCTCACGCTGGTGTGGGCCATGGTCGGCGTGTCCCTCGTCGTGCTGACGGGCTGGGGCGGGCACATCAGCCTCGGCCAGTTCGCCATCGTGGGGACGGGCGCCGTGACCGCCGCCAACCTGGTGACCAAGCTGCACGCCGACCTGTTCGTGGCGCTGCTCGCCTCCGGGATCGTGGGCGGCGTCGTGGCGCTGCTCGTCGGGCTGCCGGCGCTGCGGATCCGGGGGCTGTTCCTGGCCGTCACCACGCTGGCCTTTGCCGTGGCCCTCGACGGCTACTTCCTCAACCCGACGTACTTCCACGAGAACATCCCCGAGAGCCTGGTGCGGCCCAACCTGTGGCAGCGCTTCCCGCTGGAACGGGCCCGGGCCATGTACTTCCTCTGCCTGGCCTTCCTGGTGCTGTTCGTCTTCCTGGCCCGGGGCGTGCGCCGCTCCCGGGCGGGCCGGGTCCTCATCGCCGCCCGGGACAATCGCCGGGCGGCCGAAGCGGCGTCGGTGCCGACCACCGGCGTCATCCTGTCGGGGTTCGTGTTCTCGGGGATGCTGGCCGGCATCGCCGGCGGGCTGCACGTCATCATCCTCCACGGCGTGCGGGTCGGCAGCTACCAGCCCGTCCAGAGCCTCGAGGTCTTCGCCATGGCCGTGATCGGCGGGCTGGGCTCGGTCGGCGGCGTGCTCCTCGGCGTGTTCAGCCTGCGAGCGCTGCAGAACGTCAAGCCCGAGTACCGCCTCCTGATCACCGGCACGAGCATGCTGGCCGTGCTGCTGGCCCTCCCTGGCGGGCTGGGCCAGGCGGCCTTCGCCGTGCGGGACCGGTTCCTCAAGGCGGTGGCCCGCCGGCGGGGCGTGCTGGTGCCCAGCCTGGTGGCCGACTACCGCCACGCCCCCGAGCACACCGGGCCCGACGACGACCATCCCGAGGACGAGGTCGACCTCCTCGACGGCGCCCTGAGCGGGACGGGCCGGTGAGCGCCATCGTCGAGTGCAAGGGCGTCGACGTGGCCTACGGGCCCGTCCAGGTCCTCTTCGGCGTCGACTTCGAAGTGCAGGAGGGCGAGATCGTCGCCCTCCTCGGCACCAACGGCGCCGGGAAATCCACCCTCCTCAAAGCGGTGTCGGGCCTCATCGCGCCGAGCGCCGGGAAGATCACCTTCGACGGGCACGACATCACCGGCGCCGACGCCGAGGCCGTCACCCGCTCCGGCGTGGCCTACATGCCCGGCGGGAAGGGCATCTTCCCCACCGTCACCGTCGACGAGCACCTCCGCCTGGCCGCCTGGACGTTCCGCAAGGACGCCGCCCGCATCGAGGCCGCCCGGGAGGAGGTCCTCGAGCTGTTCCCGATCCTGCGGGAGCGGGCCTCGCAGCCGGCCGGCTACCTCTCCGGCGGCGAGCAGCAGATGCTGGCCCTGGCCCAGTCGTTCATGACGAAGCCCCGGCTCCTCCTCGTCGACGAGCTGTCGCTCGGGCTCGCCCCCACCGTCGTCGGCCACCTGCTCGAGGTGCTGCGCACGATCCACGCCGCCGGCACGACGATCGTCGTCGTCGAGCAGTCGGTCAACGTGGCCCTCACGGTGGCCCAGCGGGCCGTGTTCATGGAGAAGGGCGAGGTCCGCTTCACCGGCCCCACCGACGAGCTCCTCGACCGGCCCGACCTGTTGCGGTCGGTCTTCATCCGCCAGGGCCCGAAGATCTCCGACGGGGCGGGGCGCCGTCCCTCGCCGCCGCCCGCCGAGGCGCCCGTCCTCCTCTCCTGCCGGGGCGTGGTCAAGCGCTTCGGCGGCATCCACGCCGTCGACGAGGTCGACCTCGACCTCCGCCAGGGGGAGATCCTCGGCCTCATCGGCCAGAACGGCGCCGGCAAGACGACGCTGTTCGACTGCATCTCCGGGTTCCTGCCGATCGACGCCGGCTCCGTCGAGCTGCGGGGGCGCGACGTCACCGCCTGGGCCCCCCACGAACGGGCCCGGGCCGGGCTCGGCCGCTCGTTCCAGGAAGCGCTGCTCTACCCGTCGCTCACCACCTGGGAGACGATCGCCATCGCCTTCGAGCGCCACGTGGCCAGCAAGGACGTGGTGGCGGCGGCGCTGCACCTGCCGGCGTCGTACGAGTCGGAGACCGACCTCGGGACCCGCGTCGATGCGCTCATCGAGCTCATGGGTCTCGGGGCCTTCCGCGACAAGCTCCTGGGTGAGCTTTCCAGCGGCAGCCGCCGCATCGTGGAGCTGGCCTGCATCCTGGCCCAGGACCCGGCCGTCGTGCTCCTCGACGAGCCGTCGGCCGGCGTGGCCCAGCGCGAGACCGAGGCGCTCGGCCCGCTCCTGCGCCGGGTGCAGGCCTACACCGGCTGCTCGATGCTGGTCATCGAGCACGACATGCCGCTCATCGCCGCCGTGTCCGACGAGGTCATCGCCCTCGAGCTCGGCCGGGTGATCGCCCGGGGGACGCCGACCGAGGTGCTATCTCACCCCCGGGTCGTCGAGTCGTACCTCGGCACCGACGCCGCCGCCATCGCCCGGTCCGGCCCCCTGGCCTGAAAGAGGTGGAAGAGCAGCAGGAGCTGCACCACCGCCAGGGGCTCGCTGCGGCCCTCGCCGATCCGGCCGAGGCCGCTGGGGAGCGACTCGGGCTCGTGGAGGGCCCGCCACAGCGCCTGCTGCACCTGGTCCCGCAGCGTCCGCTCGGCGTAGGCGTGGACGTGGAGGGCGTCGACCGGCTTGCCGTCCTCGTCCCGGAGCAGCTTGAGGTGGGCGGCCTTGCGGGTGTCGTCGCTGATGACCCCGCTCAGGTCGGGGTGGGCGATCGTCGGCCGTAACAGGACGTAGGCCGACAGCGGGTCGTCGGGTGTCTCGCCCCGCTCCTCGATGGGGGCGAAGCGGACGACGATGTCGGCGTGGGCCCGCTGCGGCCGGATGTAGGCGGCCGACTCCGGCTCCCGCCGGACGAGCTCGGCGGAGACCTCCTCGTCGGTGTAGCCCCGCTTCGAGGTGTCGCGCTGCACCTTCCAGCGCCGGCGGATGATCTCCGGCGGGTCGAGGTACACCGTGACGTCGAAGCAGGCCCGGGCCAGCCGCGTGTGGAGCGGCAGCAGGCCTTCGGCGATGACGAACTCCGACGGCTCGACCAGCACCGGCCGGTCGAGGGTGCCGGTGCGATGGTTGTAGACGGGCTTGAGGACGGGCTGCCCCAGGGCCAGCAGCTGCAGGTGCTGCTCCATGACGTCGACGTAGTTGCAGGCCGGGTGCAGCGGCGTGAACGGCAGGCCCTTGCGCTCGACCCGGTCGTAGCGGTGGTAGTCGTCGACGCAGATGGCGGTGATCCGGTCGGGGCCGAGCGCCTCGACCAGGCCCTGGGTCAGCGTCGTCTTGCCCGAGGCGCTGTCCCCGGCGATCCCGACCATGATCGGCCGCGCGCCGCCCACGCCCCGCTGCCACGCCCGCTGGATGGCCATCTGCTTCTCCGGCATACCGCCGCACGGTAGGGAAGCGGCCGCCCGGCGGCGTCCCCCCGCCTGGGGACCCCGCTGGGGGATGTCATGGGGCCCGAAGGGTGGGAGAATCCCGGGGTGGAACAGACGGTCGACACCCCCACCCCGGCCGGCCCGGCACCCAAGGTGCCGGGCGCCCGGCCCGTCCGGCTCCTCCTCGTCGACGACCACCAGGTGGTCCTGGAGGGGCTGGTATCGATGCTGGCCTCGGAGCGGGCCCGGGTCGAGATCCTCGGGGCCACCACCGAGCCGGGCGAGGCGCTGCGCCTCGCCGCCGACCTCGACCCGGACGTCGTCCTCCTCGACGTGCGGCTGAAGGGCGCCAGCGGGCTCGACGTGTGCCAGGAGCTGACCCGGCGCCACGAGCGGCTCAAGGTCGTCTTCTTCACCGTGTACGACGACGAGCAGTACCTGTTCCAGGCGCTGCGGGTCGGGGCATCGGGCTTCCTGCTCAAGCGGACCACGGCCACGGAGCTGGCCGACCACCTCGAGCGGGTCATGGGCGGGGAGATCACCATCGACCCGGCCATCGCCGGCCGGGTGGCGGTGACCGCCGCCCGGCTCCAGAGCGGCGAGTTCTGGCCCGGCGCCTATCTCGGCCTGACGCAACGGGAGAGCGAGGTGCTCCAGCTGATGGTCCGGGGCCTGTCGAACCGGGCCATCGGCCAGCAGCTCTACATCGGCGAGGAGACGGTCAAGACCCACAGCCGGTCGATCTACCGCAAGCTCGACGTCTCCGACCGCTCCCAGGCCATCGCCGTCGCCTTGCGGGAGGGGATCTTCCATTAGCGGCCACGCCGAGCCCCGCGCCCTGGGGCCCGACCTGCTCGGCGAGAACCGCCTCCTGCGCCGGATCATCGAGGTCACGTCGTCCGACCTCAACCTGCGGGAGGTGGCCGAGCAGGTCGCCGTCCTCGTCACCGAGGCCACCGCCTCGGACGTGTGCTTCGTCCACGTCCTCGACGAGAGCCGCCAGCGGCTGGTGCTCATGGGGGCCACACCGCCGTTCACCAGCCTGTCGGGCACGGTCGAGCTGGCGCTGGGCGAAGGCGTGGCCGGCTGGGTGGCGCTCAACGCCGAACCGGCCGTCGTCCCCGACAAGTGGCACGACGAGCGCTACGTCTACATCCCCGCCCTGCGGGGCGAGGACTACGAGTCGATGGTGTCGGTGCCGCTGCTCGGCCGGGGCCAGCACGTCGTCGGCGTCATCAACCTCCACGCCCGCAAACCCCGCCGCTACGGCGAGCACGACGTGGCGCTCCTCACCCAGGTCGGCAACCTCATGGCCCGCACCATCGAGAACGCCCGCCTCTACGAGCGCCTGGCCGAGCGGGAGCAGACGCTGGAGCGCTTCGCCGCCCGGACCGTCGACGTGCAGGAGATGGAGCGGCGCCGCCTGGCCGGCGAGATCCACGACGGGATCAGCCAGCGCCTCATCAGCCTCTGGTACCACCTCCAGGCGGCCGAGGCCTTCGCCGCCGACCGCGACGTCGTCACCCACGAGCTCGGCTCGGCCAAGGAGCTGACCACCGAGGCGCTCGACGAGGCCCGCCGGGCCATCGCCGGCCTGCGGCCGTCGGTGCTCGACGACCTCGGCCTCGGCCCCAGCCTCGAGAGCCTGGCCCACACGATCTCCGGCGTCGAGGTCGACGTCGAGGCCGACCCCTGCCGGCTCCCGGCCCACGTCGAGGTGGCGCTGTACCGCATCGCCCAGGAGGCGCTCCAGAACGTCATGAAGCACGCCTCGGCCGACCGGGTGACGATGCGGCTGTCGGTGTCGGGCGGCGGCGTCCACCTCGTGGTGGAGGACGACGGCCGCGGCTTCCGCCCGGCCGACAGCACCCGCACCCGCAACGGCGACCCGTCCTACGGCCTCGTCGGCATGCGGGAGCGGGCGGAGCTGGTCGGAGCCCGGCTTCAGGTCACCTCGAGCGTCGGCTCCGGCACGCGGGTGCAGGTCGACCTGCCCGCCCCGAGGAGCCGGCAGAGGTCGACGACCCGGGCCGAGTAGCCGGCCTCGTTGTCGTACCAGGCCAGCACCTTGGCCTGGGTGCCGGGGCCGCGCCGGGTGGAGACGAGGTCCATGACGGCCGAGTTGGTGTCGCCGTGGAAGTCCCCCGACACCAGCGGCTCCTCGGTCACGTCGAGCACGCCCCGCAGCCGGCCGCCGGCCGCCTCCCGGAAGGCGTCGTTGATCTCCTCCACCGTGGCGGGGACGTCGAGGGTGGCCGACAGGTCCACCAGGCTCACGTCGGGGATCGGCACCCGCACGGCGATGCCGACGATGCGGCCGGCCAGCTCCGGCATCACCTGGTCGATGGCCCGGGCCGCGCCGGTCTTGGTCGGGGTCATGTTGAGGGTGGCCGCCCGGGCCCGCCGCAGGTCGCCGTTGGTGCCGTCGAGCAGCTCCTGGTCGCGGGTGAAGGCGTGGATGGTCGTCATGAGGCCGCCCGACACGCCGAACTCGCTGTGGAGCACCGACAGGACCGGCGCCAGGCAGTTGGTGGTGCAGGAGGCGGCCGAGACGACGTGGTGGCGGTCGGGGTCGTAGCGGTCGTCGTTGACCCCGACCACCAGCGTGACGTCCTCGTAGCGGGCCGGGGCGGTGATCAGCACCTTGTGGGCGCCGGCCCGGAGGTGGGCCACCGCCTCGTCGCGGTGGGTGAAGCGCCCGGTGGCCTCGATGACGACGTCGACGTCGAAGGCGTGCCAGGGGCACAGCAGCGGGTCGGCCTGGGCGGTGATCCGCACCGGCTGGCCGTCGATCACGAGGTGGTCGTCGTCGTGCTCGACGGTGCCGGGGAAGCGGCCGAAGACCGAGTCGTACTTGAACAGGTGGGCGCACAGGTCGGGCTTGGCCCGCACCGAGTTGACCACGACGACCTCGAGACCGGGCCCGGCGCGGGCGATCTGGCGGAGGACCTGGCGGCCGATGCGGCCAAACCCGTTGATGGCGACACGGACTCCCGTCATAGGGCCGATCGTCCCCTGCCATCCATGAGCTGTCTATGGAGTTTCCCCAGTCGACCCATCAGCATCTGCTTATGTCGGGAACGGTCGCGTACCCTGGTGGGCCGACGATGACCGCCGACGCTCCCCCGCCCAACCCGGCCGGCCGGCTGCCCAGCGGCCGCCACGGCCTCCCCCGGGAGGCGGTCACGGCCTCCCAGCGGGGCCGCCTGATCGAGGCCATGGCCCACGTGGTGGCCGAGAAGGGGTACGCCGCCACCACCGTGGCCGACGTGGTGGAGCGGGCCGGCGTGTCCCGGCGCACGTTCTACGAGCAGTTCAACGACAAGGAGGCCTGCTTCCTGGCCGCCTACGACGCCGGCCTGGCCGCCGTCCTGGCCCGCATCGGCCAGACGGCCGGCGCTCCGGCGGCTCCCGGCGGCCCGCCCCTGACCGGGTGGCGGGACCGGGCCCGGGCCGGGGTGGTCGGCTTCCTCGACCTGCTGGCCGCCGAGCCGGCCTTCGCCCGGGCGCTCCAGGTCGAGATCCTCACCGCCGGCCCTGCCGCCCTGGAACGGCGGGCGGGCATGCTGGCCACCTTCGGCGCGGTGTGGCGGAGCGTCCACGAGGCGGCCCGGGCGGAGGACCCCGGCCTGCCGCCGCTGCCCGACGAGGTGTTCGCCGTTCTCACCGCCGGGATCGAGGAGCTGGTCCGCGACCGGCTGTGCCGGGAGGGGGCGTCCGCCCTCCCCGCCCTGGCCGAGCCGATCCTGCGCACGGTGTTCGCCGTCTTCGGCGACCGCCCGCCCGCCTGAGGGGGTCGGTCCACCGCCGCCGCCGGGCGGGCTGCTTCAATCACGCCATGGGACGGCGCCCGTGACCCACGAGGATCTCGTGCTGTTCGGGCGCGTCGGGCTGGCCTTCGTGCTGTGCTACGCCGTCGGCTTCGAACGGGCGCTGCGGGGCTCCCCGGCCGGCGACCGCACGTACTCGCTGGTCGGCACGGCCGCCGCCGCCATCACCGCCGTCACCGTGACGGCGGCGCCCCAGGCCATCGGCGGCGTGGTCACCGGCATCGGGTTCATCGGTGCCGGCCTGGTGCTGCGGGGCGACCGGGGGATGATCCGGGGCATGACGTCGGCCGCGGCGCTGTTCGCCTCCACCGGCATCGGCGTGGTGGCCGGGACCGGCCACCACTGGCTGGCCGCCTTCGTCGCCCTCCTGACGATCGTCGACCTCGAAGTGCGCCACACGCCGGGGCTGAACCGGCTGGACGCCCACCGCTACGCCCACCGCATGACCGAGGACGCGGAGTACGCCAGTCCCGAGGTCCCCCCCGACGCCCCGGGCCTGTAGGGCCGGTGGCGGCTAGCCGCCGCTGCGGCCGAAGACGTAGTGGCCGTAGCCGTCGCCGCACTCGTCGGGTACGGCCCGCAGCCCGCCGGGCTCGACGTCGCGCCGCACGACCCGGCGGATGTCGGCCGTCCGGAAGCTGCCGCGCCGCTCCGACCGCGAGTCGATCTGGGCGGCGCGGCGGGGCGAGGCGAAGAACGTCGTCAGGGGGCCCTCCTGGACATACCCATTGGCCCCTCTGATAACTTCGGTCACGCCGTCGTTCAGTACCACCTCATACACCACTGAGCTCACCATGTGACGACGGTACGACGGGAGGCCTGTGGATCAACAGCAGGAACATCCTGTGGATAACTGTGGGCCGTGGTGCCCGCGGTGGCCACCGGCAGTGGTCGCGGTAACGTTCTGGGTGAAATGAGCGCGAACTCCGCATCCGCCCCCTCCTTCGTCCGGCGCACCGTCGCCGCCCTCGCCGTGCTGGTGGCCGGTGTGGCCGCCGTCAACGTCGGGGGCAGCAGCGCCGACCCCACGCCGCCGGCGCCGGCCCCGGGCCTGCCGGCGCTGCCCGGCCTGCCGGCGGTGGCCACCCCGCCGGCCGCCCCCGCCCCGCCCGGTGCCCTCTTCGGGGCCTATGTGCAGGGCTCGGGCAACGACGCCGCCGGGCAGATGGCCGCCGTCGAGACCCGGGAGCGGGAGCTCGGGCGGCGCCTGGCCATCGACCACCACTTCTATCCCTGGGACAAGGAGTTCCCGACCAACCGGGAGCGGGCCGACCTGGAGGCGGGCCGCATCCCGCTCATCTCCTGGAACGGGACGCTCAACCTCGGGATCGACCTCGGCCTGGAGGACGACCTCATCCGGGACCGGGCCGACGCCGTCAAGGGTCTGCCCGGCAAGGTCATGATCCGCTGGATGTGGGAGATGGACGGCAAGCGCAAGGCCGACGACTCCGGCCACCCCGCCCTCTACGTGGCCGCCTGGCGCCACATCCACGACGTCTTCGCCGAAGAGGGGGCCACCAACGTGCAGTGGGTGTGGTGCCCCAACGCCACCGCCTTCGCCGACGACCGCAACGCCCCCGCCTACTACCCCGGCGACGAGTACGTCGACTGGATCTGCGCCGACGGCTACAACTGGGCGCCGGGCCGCAACGGCGACCAGTGGCGCAGCTTCGCCAGCATCTACCGCCCCTTCTACGACTGGGGCCTGGCCCACCACAAGCCGCTCATGGTCGGCGAGTTCGGGGCCCAGGAGCGCAACCCCGGCGACAAGGCGGCCTGGCTGACCGAGGCCCGGGAAGCGCTGAAGACGGAGTTCCCGGCCATCAAGGCCGTCCTCTACTTCGACGCCAACAAGGACTACGACTGGCGGGTGACGACCTCGCCCGAGACGCTGGCCGCCTTCCGGGACATGGCCAACGACCCCTGGTTCACGCCCGATCCCCACCCGCTGCTGGCGGCGGCGCCGGCCGGGCCGGCCGTGCCCGGCGTGCCGATCCCGATCCCGCCGCTGCAGTTCCTGCCCCAGAAGGCGCCCGACGCCCCGCACCCGCCGGCGGCGCCCGATCCGCCCGAAGGGCCCGACGACCCGACGAACCCGAGCTGAGCGGGTACCCGCCCGGCTCCTGACCGGGCGGGGGCGGGGACCAAGGTCCGCCCGCCCGCCCCTGCCCGCCCCCGCCGCCCCGGTGGTTCGATCCGGTCGTGCGGAGACGGTGGTTCGTGACGCTGGGTCTGGCGGCGGCGCTGCTCGTTCCCGGGCTGCCGGCGGTGGCCGCCCCGGGGCCGGCCGGCAGCCGGCCGTTCGACTTCGGGGCCATCGGCGACACGGCCTTCACCGCTGACGCCCGGGCCCGCTTCCCCGGGCTGGTGGCCGACATGAACGCCGCCGGGCTGGCCTTCTCCGTCCACGACGGCAACATCGGCGCCGACCCCGACGCCTGCCTCGACTCCTTCTACGCCGGCACCCGGGACCTCTTCGACCGCTTCGCCGCTCCGCTCGTCTACACGCCGGGCGATAACGAGTGGCTCAACTGCCGGACCGAAGGGATGGACCCCGTCCGCCGGCTGGCCGCCCTCCGCCGGGCGTTCTTCGCCACCGACCGCTCCCGGGGAGCCCGCACGCTGCCCCTCAAACGGCAGACGCCGGACTATCCGGAGAACGCCCGCTGGCGGGCCGGCGGCGTGACCTTCGCCACCCTCCACGTCGTCGGCAGCCACGACGACCTCGGTGCGCCGGAGTTCTCCGCCCGCCGGCAGGCCACGATCCGGTGGCTGGCCCAGGCCTTCGACGCCGCCCGGGACGACGGCAGCGCGGCCGTCGTCCTCGTCTGGCAGGCCGACCCCTTCTTCCGCCAGGACGTCCCCGCCTACAACGACCTGCGGGGCGCGCTGCGGGCGGAGACGATGGCCTTCCGCAAGCCCGTCCTCCTCATCCACGGCGACAGCGGCCGCTTCGGCGTCGACAAGCCGATGGTGGCGCCCGACGGCACGACGGTGGCCAACTTCACCCGGCTGCAGACCTTCGGGCCGGCCGACGCCGGCTGGGTGCGGGTCTCGGTCGACCCGGCCAGCCGGGCCGTCTTCTCCTTCGCCGCCGAGATCCCGCCGGGGGCGCCGGCCGCCCCGACGGCGGGGGCGCCGTGCGGCACGAGGTCGGCGCCGCCCGCCCGCTGGGACCACGTGATCTGGATCTGGATGGAGAACAAGGAGCGCGACGGCGTCATCGGCGACCCCGCCGCCCCGTTCGAGACGGCCCTGGCCGAGGCCTGCGGCACGGCCCGGCAGTACTCGTCGGTGGCCACCCCGAGCCTGCCGAACTACCTGGCGGCCACGGCCGGGCGCACGTTCGGCGTGACCGACGACGCCCCGCCGGCCGACCACAGCTTCAGCGCCGACAACCTCTTCCGCCAGGTCCGGGCCGACGGCCGGCTGGCCCGCAGCTACCAGGAGGACATGCCGGGGGCCTGCGTCCTCGACCAGCGGGCCGGCCTCTACGCCGTCAAGCACAACCCGGCCGCCTACTACACGGGCGGCGACGACCGGGCGGCCTGCCGGCGGGACGACGTGCCGCTCGGCACCACCGCCGACGGGCCGCTGGCCGACGCCCTCGACCACGGCCCGCTGCCGGCCTTCTCGTTCATCACGCCCAATCTCTGCAACGACACCCACGACTGCCCGGTGAAGCGGGGCGACGTGTGGCTCGCCGCCTGGCTGGGGCGCATCCTGACCAGCCCCGCCTACCGGGCCGGCACCACCGCCGTGTTCGTCGTGTGGGACGAGCCGGGCATCATCCCCCACCTCGTCGTGAGCCCGTCGACCCGTCCCGGGACCACCTCCGACACGCCCTTCGACCATTACGGCCTGCTCCGGACCACCGAGGAGATGCTGGGCATCAGGACGTTCCTCGGCCGGGCCGCCACCGCCCGGAGCCTGCGCCCGGCCTTCCGGCTCTAGGAGGCGGGTTCGGCGAAGCCGGCCATGGCCGGCGAGAAGTCGACGCCGACCCAGGGCTCGTCGCCGACGACCCACCCGTCGTGGCCGGGGGCGATCGAGTAGGCGTCGCCGGGGTTGATGTCGACCTCGGTGCCGTCGTCCTGGCGGACCCGGAGCCGGCCGGAGATGGCGTAGCCGTTGTGGGCCACCTGGCAGCTGTCGGTGCCGGCCAGCGGCTTCACGCACTCCGACCACCGCCACCCGGGCTGCATCGTCGAGCGGACGACCGTGGTCGACCCGACCGTCACGACCTCGACCCGGCCCTTGTCGAACTCCCGGACCTCGCCGGCGGAATCGACGCTCATGCTCTCGGCCATCTCGGCTCCCTTCCTTCCTGTTCGGGGCGGCGGGCGCCGTGCCCGCCGTCTCCCGTCATGGTGCGGGCCGCCGCTTCAGGGCCGCTATCGGGACGCTTCAGCGGGCGGCGGGGGCCATGGGCTCGGCCCGGCGGGCGTCGTACGCTGCGGGGCGATGGAGTTCGGCGTCCTCGGCCCGTTGCAGGTGCTGCAGGCCGGCCGGGCGGTCGAGCCGGGCAGCCCCAAGCAGCGGGCGTTGCTGGTCAACCTGCTCGTCCACCACGGCCGGGTCGTGTCGCGCGACCGGCTCATCGAAGACCTGTGGGCCGGCAGCCCGCCCGCCACCGGGCTGGGCGTCCTGCAGAACTACGTGTCGCAGCTCCGCAAGACGCTCGGGGCCGATGTCGTCGTCACCCGGGGGACCGGCTACGCCCTCGACGTCGCCCCCGACACCATCGACAGCGTCCGCTTCGAACGCCTGGTGGAGGCGGCCCGGGGGGCCCTGCGGGCCGGCGACTCGCCGGCGGCGCTGGACGCCGTGCGCCGGGGGCTGGCCCTGTGGCGGGGACCGGCGCTGGCCGACGTGGCCGGAGAACCGTTCGCCCGGGCCGAGATCGCCCGGCTCGACGAGCTGCGGGCGGCGGCCGCCGAAACGGAGCTGGAGGCCGAGGTGGCGGCCGGCCACCACCGGGAGGTCATCGGCCGCTTCGAAGCCCTGCTGGCCGAGCATCCCCTCCGGGAGCGGCTGTGGTGGCTGCTGATGCTGGCGCTGTACCGGGCCGGGCGCCAGGCCGACGCCCTGCGGGCCTACCAGAAGGCCCGGGCCGCCCTGCGCGACGAGCTCGGCCTCGACCCGGGGCCGGAACTGCGGGAGCTGGAGGCGGCGATCCTCCGTCACGACCCGGCCCTCGACGCCCTCCTCGCCCCGCCCGCCGGCCGGCCGGCGCCACCCCCGCCGCCGGCGGCGCCGGCCCGGCCACCGCAGCGCCACGGCCGGCGCCACCTCGGGCCCCTGGTCGGGCGGGCCGGCGAACGGGCGGCGCTGGCCGGCTTCCTGGCCGCCGCCCGGGGCGAGGGCCGCGGCGGGCTCCTCCTGCTCGTCGGCGAGCCCGGCATCGGCAAGACCCGCCTCCTCGAGGAGGCCCGGCCCGACGTCGAGGACCACGGCGGGGTGGCGGCCTGCGGTCGCGGCTACGAGGCCGAGGTCGGCCGGCCCTACGGCGCCTGGATGGACGCCTTCCGGTCGATCGCCCTCCCGCCGCTGCCCGAGGCGGTGCGGGCCGACCTGACGCCGCTGCTGCCCGAGCTGTCGGACGACCGCGTCGATCTCGACAACCCCGGCCGCCTCTACGACGCCGTCGTGGCCCTGCTGGCCCACCTGGCCGGCTCGGCCCCCACGGCGGTGCTGCTCGACGACCTCCACTGGCTCGACGGGCCGTCGACGGCGCTGGTGCACTTCGCCGTCCGCCGGCTCGCCGACCGGGGCGTGGCCTTCGTGGCCACCGCCCGCTCGGCCGAGCTCGACGAGAACGTGGCCTGCCGCCGGGTGGTCCAGGCCCTGCGCCGTGACGAGCTGCTGGCCGACCTGCCCGTCGGCCCGCTGCCGGCCTCGACCATCGGCGAACTGACGCGGCCGATCGCCCCCGGGGTCGACGCCGACCGGATCGCCGCCGCCAGCAACGGCAACCCGCTCCTGGCCCTGGAGATGGCCCGTTCGCTGGCCCGGGGCGACGATCCGCTGTCGAGCCGCCTCGACGCCCTGATCGGCGACCGGCTCGACCGGCTCGGGGACGCCGCCGCCGGACTGGTGCCGTGGCTGGCCGCCTTCGCCCGCGGCGTCGATCCGGCGCTGCTGGCCCGGGCGGTGGAGGACGACGCCGCCGCGCTGTTCGAGCCGCTCGGCGAGCTGGAGCGCCACGGCCTCGTCCGGGCCGCCCCCGACGGCTACGCCTTCACCCACGACCTGGTGCGCGACGCCGCCTACCAGCGGGTCTCCGCTCCCCGCCGGGCGGTGCTCCACGCCCGCATCGGCCGGGTGCTGAACGAGGCGGCCGATCCCGACGACGCGCTGGCCGCCGACGCCGCCCGCCACGCCGACGCCGGCCACGACAGCGCCACCTGCGCCGCCGCCTGCGTCCGGGCCGCCCGCCGCTGCCTGCGGCTGGTGGCCTACGACGAGGCCGAGGAGCTGATCGAACTGGGGCGGGCGCACACCCGGCGGCTGGCGCCGGCCGATCGGGTCCGGCTCGAGTGCCAGTTCATCCACGCCCTCCTCCATCCCGGGCTGCGGCTCCGTCAGCCCGCCGAACTGGCCCGCGATGCCACCGAGCTGTGCGCCGAGGCCCAGCGCATCGGTGACGACGCCGCGCTCACCGCCGGCCTCCAGCTGCTGGCCCGGATCCACCACTGGGGGTGGAGCGACCTGCCGCGGGCCGCCGCCCTCATGCAGCGGGCCATGAAGCTGCTGGCGGCGGCGGAGCGGCCGGACATCGGCCCGCTGCTGGAAGGCGCCCGCTGCCTCGCCTACCTCGACATCGACATGGACCGCACCGCCGACCTCTTCGACCAGCTGGCCAACCTCGAGGACCTCGCCACCACGTCGCACCAGTACCAGTGGGGGCTGGGGCTGGTGCAGGCCTGGCGGGGCGATCGGCCCGCCGCCCGGGCGGCCCTCCGGCGGGCGATCGACCTGGCCGCGGCCGGCGGCGACCACTGGGCGACGTTCGAGTGCCTGGCCCGTCTGGTGGTGCTGGAGCTCGAAGCCGGGGAGCGGGACTCGGCCACCGGGCTCTGCGCCGATCTCGGGCCCCTGGCCGGCCGGCTGGGCGACGGCGGCAGCGAGGCCGCCTTCGCCCGGGCCATCGCCGCCCTGGCGGCGCTGGTCGGGCAGGGGCCGGAGGCGGCGGCCGCCTTCGACGGCGCCGTCGACGAGCTCGAGCGCATCGACGCCGGCTTCCTCGCTCCCGACCTCCTGGGCATCGCCGCCGAGGCGGAGTACCGGGCCGGCGAGCCGGGCCCGGCGACGGCCCACGCCGAGCGGGCGCTGGCGCTGTCGCAATCGACCGGACGGCCGCTGGAGGCGGCCCGGGCCCGCATCCTGCTGGCCTGCCTGGCCGCCCGGGCCGGCGCGGTTGACGAGGCCGCCGGGTACCTCCAAGCTGTGGCCGGCGACGAGGCCCGCCTCTCCGCCCACGGGCGGGCGTTGCGGGCGGAGGCGGACCAGCTGCTCGGAGCCCGCTCACGATGAGGCGACCAGCCGGGAAGGGGCAGACCCGATGGCGGTGATCATGGTGGAGGAACGGTTCGATCCCCCGATCGACCTCAGCCAGGGCAGCCCGGTGGCCGACAAGGTGTCGCCCTGCCTCCCCGTCTACGACGTGACCTGGTTGAGCTCCTACATCGCCCAGGACGGGACCCGCTGCGTGTGCGTCTACGAGGCGGAGAACGCCGAGGCCGTGCGGCGGGTGTACCGCAGCGCCGGCGTCCCCTTCGAGAACGTCTGGGCCGCCGCTCCGCTCCACCGCGGCGGCGACCGCCCCTGAGGCGGGCTCCAGCCATCCTGCAGCGGGCCTGAAGGGCCCCGGTGCAGGCTCGGCCGTATCCGACCGACAAAGGAGACGGCCATGAGCATCACCACCACCCCTGTCGACAACGGCATCGACCTGCCGTTCCTGCTCGACGCCCGCCAGGCCCTGACCGACAATCCCGACGCCGCCCGCTTCCAGTGGCGGGCCAGCTGCTCGTGGGTCAACGGCACCCACAGCCACACCGTCGTCGAAGGGTTCGGCGGGCTCGGAGCGGAGCAGGCCCACACCACCGCCTTCCACTACGACGTCGACCACCCGCTGTGCTTCGGGTCCGAGGACCACGGCCCGACCCCGACCGAGATCCTCCTCGTCGGGCTGGCCGGCTGCCTCACCGCCGGTGTCGCCGCCGTCGCCCAGCGCCGGGGCATCCAGCTGCGCTCGGTGCGGGCCACCCTGACCGGCGACATGAGCGTGCTCGGCGTGCTCGGCGCCGACCCCGACGTCCGCAACGGGTTCGAGCACATCGCCGTCCACTTCGACATCGACGCCGACGCCCCGCCGGCCGACATCGCCGCCGTCGTGGCCCAGTCGCAGAAGCGCTCGGCCGTCTACGACGCGCTCACCAACCCGACGCCCGTCACCGTCACGGTCGGCTGACGGCCGTGCGCACCACCACCGTGGTGATCGGCGCCGGGCACGCCGGTCTGGCCATGAGCCGCCGTCTCACCGAACGCTCCATCGACCATGTGGTCCTCGAGCGGGGCGAGGTGGCCAACGCCTGGAAGACCGAGCGGTGGCCGTGGCTGCGGCTGCTCACGCCGAACCGGCAGACCCGCCTCCCCGGCCTGGGCTACGACGGGCCCGACCCCGACGGGTTCATGACGATGCCCGAGCTCATCGGCTTCGTCGAGCGGTACGCCCGGTCGGTGGAGGCGCCCGTCCGCCCGGGGACCACGGTCCTGTCGGTGCGGCCCGGCCCGGCCGGCTACGAGGTCGTGACCACCGGCGGGACGTGGCACTGCGCCACCGTGGTGATCGCCAGCGGGGCGTGCAACACGGCGGTCGTCCCGCCGGTGGCCGAAGGCCTGCCGCCGGCGGTGGCGTCGCTGACGCCGTTGTCGTACCGGGGGGCCGGGGAACTGGCCGACGGCGGGGTCCTCGTGGTCGGGGCGTCGGCCACCGGCGTGCAGCTGGCGGCCGAGGTCCGCCGGACGGGCCGGCCGGTGTGGCTGGCGGTGGGCGAGCACGTGCGGCTCCCCCGCCGCTACCGGGGCCGGGACATCCTGTGGTGGATGGACGCGGCCGGAGTCCTCGACCAGCGCCACGACGAGGTCGACGACATCGTCCGGGCCCGGCACGTCCCCTCGCCGCAGCTGGTGGGGACCCCGGAGCGGGCCACGCTCGACCTCAACACGCTGGCCGGCGCCGGCGTCCGCCTCGTGGGCCGGCTGGGCGGCATCACCGGCGGCGCGGCCCAGTTCTCCGGTTCCCTGCCCAATCTGTGCACGCTGGCCGACCTGAAGCTGAACCGCCTCCTCGACGGCCTCGACCGCTGGGCCGGCGCCGCCGGGCTCGACGGCGAGCTTCCGGCGCCGGAGCGGTTCGAACCCACCGCCGCCGGCCGGCCGCCGCTCAGCCTCGATCTCCGGAGCGGCGAGGTCCGCACCGTGGTCTGGGCCTGCGGCTACCGGCCCGACCACTCCTGGCTCCACCTGCCGGTCTTCGACCGGCGGGGCCGCCTCAACCACGACGGCGGCGTGGTGGCCGACGCCCCCGGCGTCTACCTGCTCGGCGCCCCGTTCCTCCGCCGCCGCCGCTCGAGCTTCATCAGCGGGGCGGAGTTCGACACGGCGGAGCTCGGCCACCACCTGCACCGCTTCCTCGACGAGCGGGCCCGGCGGGGTCAGGCGCCGCCGGGCGGCCGGTCGGCCAGCACCGACCGGGCCACGGCGAAGGCCCGGTTGGCGGCGGGGACTCCGGCGTAGACGGCGGTCTGGAGGAGCACCTCCCGCAGTTCGTCGGGAGTGACGCCGTTGCGGAGCGCCCCGCCGACATGGATGCGGAGCTCGTGCTCGTGGCCGAGCGCCGCCAGCAGGGCGACGGTGATGCAGGAGCGGGTGCGGCGGTCGAGGTCGGGGCGGCCCCAGACGTCGCCCCAGGCGTAGCGGGTGATGAAGTCCTGAAAGGGAGCGGTGAAGTCGTCGCGGCCGGCGAGGGCACCGTCGACGTACTCGTCGCCCAGCACGGCCCGGCGGACGGCCAGGCCGGCGTCGAAATCGGTCATGGCTCTGGATCCTCCCCGAGGGTGGCGTGGCGGCGGACGGCGGCGGTGACGAGTTCGTCGGTGGCGCCGAGGACATCGGTCCGGTCGAGGTACGGCAGGAGATCGGGCCCGATGTTGGCCCGCATGCGGTCGGCGTCGACCTCCAGGTGGGCCAGGCAGTCGGCCAGCCAGGCGGCGGCCGAGCCGGTGACCACCAGCAGCTCCCGGAGGGGCAGCCACTCGGCGTGCCAGGCGCCGGCCGCCCGCTCGTGCTCGCCGCCGCCGGCCGCCGCGAGCAGGGTGGCGACGAGACCGGGCGCCCGGGCGGCGAGGGCCAGCGTGGCCACCGCCGCCACCGGATTGTGCTTGTGGGCCATGGCCGACGACCCGCCCCGGCCGGCCACGCCCTCCCGCACCTCGGCCACCTCGGTCTGGGCCAGGAGCGTCACGTCCCGGGCCGGCTTCGCCATTGCCGCCGCGGCCACGCCGAGGGCGCCGGCCAGTTCGCCGACGCGGGACCGGTTCGTGTGCCAGGGCAGCGCCGGAACCGTGAGGCCGAGCTCGTCGCCCAGACGGCGGGCGATCTCCGCACCGTGGGGGTGGAGCGCCGCCGCCGTGCCGGCCGGCCCGCCCAGCTGGACGGCCAGGCGCCCGTCGCGCACCGACCGGAGCAGCGCGGCGGCGTCGTCGAGACCGGCCAGCCAGGCGGCCGCCTTGGCTCCGAACGTCGTCGGCTCCGCCTGCTGCAGCAGGGTCCGGCCGGCCATCACCGTCCGGCGGTGCTCGCCGGCCAGCCGGGCGGCGGCGTCGCCGGCGGCGGTCACGTCGGCCACCACGGCGGTGACGGCGTCACGGGTCACGAGCATGGTGGCGGTGTCGAGGATGTCCTGGCTGGTGACCCCGAGATGGACGTGGTCGGCGGCCGGCGGGCCGACGGCGGCGCGGAGGCGCTCCACCAGCGGGACGACGGGGTTCAGGGCGCCGGTCGCCGCCTCCCCCAGCGCGGTGACGTCGAACCGGGCGATCTCGGCGCAGACGGCGGCGATGGCCTCGGCGTGGGCGGCGGGGACGAGACCGGCGGCGGCCTGCGCCTCGGCCAGGGCCGCTTCGGTGTCGAGCATCGCCCGGAGGTAGGCGGCGTCGCCGACGAGGGCGGCCACGGGCCCCCGGCGGAAGATCCCGTCGAACAGGCCCGCCGATTCAGGCGACAAAGAACACCGTCTCCCGGGGACCCTGCAGGTGGATGTCGAGGCGGTACCCGCCGGCGACGGCCGGCGCCACCAGCGTCGCCCGGGCGGCGTCGTCGGGCAGCGATCGGAGGACGGGATCGGCGGCGTTGGCCGCCGCCTCGTCGGCGAAGTAGATCCGGGTGACGAGCCGGTGCAGCAGTCCCCGGGCGAACACCGACACGTCGACGTGCGGCGCTTCGGTCGCGCCGCCCGGCGCCGGCAACGGGCCCGGTTTCAGCGTGACGACCTCCCAGCTCCCGTCGGCGGCGGTGAGGCAGCGGCCGAAGCCCCGGAATGCCTGGCGGGCCGGGCCGCCGGGCTCCGGGAATCGCCCGTCGGGACCGGCCTGCCAGGTCTCGATCAGCCCGTCGGCCACCGGTTCCCCCTGCCCGTCGAGCAGCCGGCCGCCGAGGCGGAGGGCGCCGGAGGCGGCGGGGTCGACGACGGAGGGCCCGTCGGGCCAGGTGAGACCGATCGACAGGAACGGCCCGATGGTCTGGGCGGGGGTGAGCGGGGCGGTCACGGCCCCGGCGTCTCGAACGGTGTCGCGCCCCGGCCCCGCAGCACGATGTCCCAGCGGAAGGCCAGCGCCCACTCCGGTTCGGTGGCGTCGAGGTCGAAGCGGGCCACGAGCCGGGGCCGGGCGGCCTCGGGAACGCTGCCGAAGATCGGGTCGTAGGGGAACAGCGGGTCGTCGGGGAAGTACATCTGGGTCACGAGTCGCTGGGTGAAGGCCCGCCCGAAGACGGAGAAGTGGATGTGGGCCGGCCGCCAGGCGTTGGCATGGTTCTTCCAGGGATAGGCGCCGGGCCGGATCGTGACGAAGCGGTAGCGCCCGTCGGCATCGGTCACCGTGCGGCCGGCCCCGGAGAAGTTCGGATCGAGCGGCGCGCTGGGCCGTTCGTCGCCGGGATGGCGGTAGCGCCCGGCGGCGTTGGCCTGCCACACCTCGACCAGCGTGGCCGGCACCGCCCGCCCGTCACCGTCGACGACCCGGCCGTGGACGATGATCCGCGGCCCGATCGGCTCGCCGCCGTGCTGGCGGGTGAGGTCGTGGTCCCACTCCCCCACCCGCTCGGCGCCGAGCAGGGGGCCGGTGGTCTCCGTCAGGTTCTCCGGCAGCACGGCCAGCGGCCGCCGCGGCGCCCGCCACCGGGTGCTGCCGTAGGCGGGCCAGTCGTAGGGGGGATGAACCCCGTCCCCGGAGGCTGCGGTCACGACCGGTACGGTAATCGCCCGGGGGATCGCCCCAACGCCGGCACTCAGACCGCCGGCCGGGTGAACGTCAGGTGCGTCACTCCGCTGGGCGAGGAGACGGCCTCGATCCTGTAGCCCTGCTCGAGGCCCTCCAGGCCGTCCCACAGGCGGACGCCTCGGCCCAGCAGGATCGGGACGACCACCACGTGCAGGTGGTCGACGAGCCCGGCGGCCAGGAAGTCGCGGACCATGGTGGGACCTCCGCCGATGCGGACATCCCGGCCGGCGGCCGCCCGGCGGGCGGTCTCGAGCGCGTCGGCCGGCGACGCATCGATGAAGTGGAACGTCGTGCCGCCCTCCATCTCGATCGGCGGGCGCGGATGATGGGTGAGGACGAAGGTCGGTGTGTGGAACGGCGGGTTGGGTCCCCACCAGCCCGTCCACTCCGGATCCTCGGGCCATCCCGGCGGGCCGAACTTCCCGGCGCCCATGATCTCGGCGCCGATCCCCGGACCGTGCTGTTCGGCGAAGGCGTCGTCGGCGCCCCGGCTGCCGCCGGCCTGGCCGACGATCCCGCCCCAGAACCGGGTGCCGAACATCCACTGGTGCAGCCGGTGGCCGGCATGGCCGAAGGGTTCCTCGAGGCGCTGCCCTTCGCCGGTGCCGAAGCCGTCGAGCGAGACGGTGAAGTTGTGGACACGGGCGAGTGACATGGCTGGTCTCCTTCGATGCCGGGGGGTTCGGGGCCGGGCCGGGGCTCAGAACGATGCATCGTACGGGAGGCCGGCGTAGTTCTCGGCCAGGCTCGTGGCCGCCGCCACCGACGACGTGACGTAGCGGAGCTGGGAGCGTTGCAGGCGCCGCTCGAAGGGGTCGGTGCCCGGCGCCACATGCAGCATGGCCGTCATCCACCAGGAGAAGTGCTCGGCCCGCCACACCCGGCGCAGGCAGCGGTCGGAGTAACCGTCGAGGAGGTCGGTGCGGCCGGTGGTGAAGAACCGTTCCAGCGCCCCGGCCAGGACGGCGACGTCGGCCACGGCCAGGTTCATCCCCTTGGCGCCGGTCGGCGGGACGATGTGGGCGGCGTCGCCGGCCAGGAACAGCCGGCCGTGGCGCATCGGCTCGACGACGAAGCTCCGCATGCCCGTCACGCCCCGTTCGACGATCGGGCCCTCGTTGAGGGAGAACCCGCCGTCGAGCGCCATCCGGGCGTTGAGCTCCTCCCAGATCCGCCCGTCGGGCCAGGCGTCGAGCGGCTCGTCGGGCGGGACCTGGAGGTAGAGCCGGGTGACCGTGGGCGAGCGCATGCTGGCCAGGGCGAAGCCCCGGTCGCTGGAGGAGTACGTCACCTCCTGGCGGACGGGCGCCGCCTCGGCCAGGATCCCCAGCCAGGCATAGGGGTAGTCCCGCTCGAAGACCGACAGCGCCCCGGGCGGGATCGCAGGCCGGCACACGCCGTGGAACCCGTCGCAGCCGGCCACCATCGCCGCCCGCAGGATCCGCTCCGCCCCGGTGGCGTCGGTGAACGCCACCTCCGGCTCGTCGCCGTCGAGCCCGGCCAGGCGCACGTCGCCGACCTCGAAGAGGATCTCGCCCCCGGCCGAGAGCCGGGCGGCGATGAGGTCCTTCACCACTTCCTGCTGGCCGTAGACGGTGATCGACCGCCCGGCCAGGGCCAGGAAGTCGAGGTGGTGGTCGGCGCCGTCGAAGCGCAGCGAGATCCCCCGGTGGCGCAGGCCTTCCCGGGTCAGCCGCTCGCCCACTCCCGCCCGGCACAGCAGCTCCACCGTCGGGTGCTCGAGCACGCCGGCCCGGACCCGGTGCTCCACGTATTCCCGGCTGCGGGCCTCGAGCACGACACAGTCGATCCCGGCCCGCCCGAGGAGGTGGGCCAGCACCAGGCCGGCCGGGCCGGCCCCGACGATGGCCACCTGGGTGCGGGTGACGGTCGCGCTCACGGCGCGTACCCTGCTTGACGCATGGGCGCCCTGCAAGCCCCCGTTCTCGACGACGACCCGTTCGCCGTCGACGTCCTGGCCGACCCCTATCCCTTCCACCGGCGCCTGCGCGACGCCGGGCCGGTCGTCTACCTCCCCCGCTACGGCGTGTGGGCCATGGCCCGCCACGCCGAGGTGGCGCAGGCCCTCTCGGACTGGGAGACGTTCTCCTCGGCGGCGGGGGTCGGCCTGGCCGACTTCCGCCGGGAGCCGCCCTGGCGGCCGCCCAGCCTGCTGCTGGAGGCCGACCCGCCCGGCCACGACGAGGTGCGCCGGCCGGTGCTCCACGTCATGACGCCGAAGACGCTGGAAGCGCTGCGCCCGGCCTTCGAGGCGGCGGCCGAGGCCCTGGTCGAGCGGCTGGTGGCCCGGGGCGCGTTCGACGGCGTGACCGACCTGGCCGAGGTGTACCCGGTGCAGGTCTTCGCCGACGCCGTCGGCCTGCCGGCCGGCGGGCGGCACCACCTGCTCGGGTACGCCGCCATGGTGTTCAACGCCTTCGGGCCCCGCAACGCCCTGTTCGAGGCGGCCTTCGCCGGCCGCGCTCCGGTCGTCGAGTGGATCGCCGCCGCCTGCCGGCGGGAGGCGCTGGCCCCCGGCGGCCTCGGCGCCCGGATCTGGGAGGCCGTCGACCGGGGCGAGATCACCGCCGAGCAGGCACCGCTGCTCGTCCGGTCCCTGCTCGGCGCCGGCCTCGACACGACCATCTCCGGGCTCGGCAACGCACTGTGGTGCCTGGCCACCAACCCCGGGCAGTACGCCCTGCTCCACGCCGACCCCGGCCTGGCCCGGGCGGCCTTCGAGGAGACGCTGCGGGTCGAGTCACCCGTCCAGACGTTCTTCCGCACCACCACCCGGGCCGTCGAGATCGGTGGGGTGGAGATCCCCGACGGCGCCAAGGTCCTGCTGTTCATGGGCGCCGCCAATCGCGACCCCCGCCGCTTCGGCGACGACGCCGACCGCTACGACCTCCACCGCCGCACCGCCGGCCACCTGGCCTTCGGCACCGGCCTCCACGTCTGCGTCGGCCAGTTCATCGCCCGCCTGGAGGGCGAGCTCGTCCTGGCCGCCCTGGCCCGCCGGGCCGCCACCCTGACCGTGGCCGGCGAGCCCGTCCCCAAGCCCAACAACACCCTCAAAGGTTGGGGGCATCTGCCCGTGCGGGTGACGTCCCCGCGACCGGCGAAACCTGGCTGAAAGTACAGCTGACTGATCGCCGGCGCGGTGCGACCGTCGCCCCATGCGGCGAGCAACGGAGCAACGGCGAAAGTCGAGGGCGGCGCGACCGGGCGCCACCGGCCTGGCCGTGGCCGTGTCCCTGACGGCGATGACGCTGGCCACCTCCGCCCCCCCGAATGGATTGCCGACCGAGCTGGCCGCCGTCCGGCGGGCGAGGCCGGCCCGGCGGGCCGCGCCGGCCGGGGCCCGCCGGGCCGATGCCCGGGAGCGGGCGACCGCCGCCCTGGCGGCCTCGGTCCCCCGCGACTGGGCGCAGGCCGTGCCGGTCCACATCGAGATCGTCCCCGGCAACACGTCCCTGTCGTCGCCCGGCGGGCTGATCCGCCTCGGTCGGGGCCAGATGGAGGGCTCCTGGGACCACGCCCGGTTCATCGCCAGCCACGAATGGGGCCACCAGCTGGCCTTCCGCTACGGCGACCAGGCCTTCGCCGGTGCGCCGCCGGCGGGCTTCCCGTACGGTGGCGTCCACCCCGAAGAGGTGTGGGCCGACTGCGTCGCCCGAACCCTCACCGGGGTGTCGTGGCCGACGTACGGCCAGTACCCCGTCTGCGATGCCGGTCTGGCCGGCTGGGCCGGGCGGTGGCTCGCCCCCGGGCCGTCCGCCCGGGCCGCCAGGGGGAACTGAGGAGCCACGGCGATGCTGTCGGAGCTGCCCGCCACGAAGGCCTGGTGGTCCCAGCTGTGGAACGCCCCCTGGACATGCCGTCAGTGCGATGTGCTGTGGGTGGGCGACGAGGCGTCGACGTGCTGGCTGTGCGGCTCGGCCGGAGTCCTGGTGGCCCGGCCCGCCCCCAACGGCGGCCAGCAGATCGTCCGCTGGGCCGAGCTGCCGGCGGACGACGACGGCGACGAACTGCGAGGCCCCGGGACCGCCGCGGCCGTCCCGGGGCCCTCATTCCCTGTCTAGTTGTCGCAGCAGAGCAGGAAGCAGAGCAGACCGCAACAGTGGTGGTCCCGGTGGCGCTCATTCTGGACCTGGGCCGACGAGCTGCTGGAGTGGGCCGACGGGCCGGTGGCGGCGTGGGCCGGGGCGACGCCGATCGCGCCGACGCCTCCAAGGGTGAGAACCGCCGCGAGACCGAGTTCCGAGATCCGTCGCTTCATCGTGGTTGTTCCTTTCAAGGTGCATCCATTGGTATCCGCTGGTGTGTCGACAGGCCTGCTCCCTGGGTTGTAAGCGGGGAACGTCACCGGGGGCACCACGCGTTCTTGTGGTTCAGCGATGCCTTCAGGACGCCCCGATCCGGTCTCGGACGATTGGAGATTCGCCCTTGCTCGTGGCCGGGTTCGGGCGTCAGATGAGCGTCGTGACGCTCCTCGAGGTTCCTGCGCTGAAGACCGGCCGCGCCCCGGCCCGCCGGGCCAAGATCGTCTGTACGATCGGACCGGCCACGGCATCGCCGGCCCGGATCGCCGACCTGGTGGCGGCGGGCATGGATGTGGCCCGCCTCAACTTCTCCCACGGCGATCACGCCTTCCACGCCGAGGCCTACGCCGATGTCCGGCGGGCGTCCGACGCCGCCGGCCGGGCCGTCGGCGTGCTGGCCGACCTCCAGGGGCCGAAGCTCCGGCTGGGGCCGCTGACGGGCGGCTCGGCGCTGCTGACGGGGGGAGCCCAGGTGGTCGTGACGGCCGGGTGCGGCCGTGAGGAGAGGCAGGGCACCGCCGAGCATCTGTTCACCAGCTATGCCGCCCTGGCCGACGACGTCCGGCCCGGCGACACGATCCTGCTGGCCGACGGCACCGTCGTCCTGAGCGTCAAGGCCGCCACTGCGCACGACGTCCAATGCGTCGTGACCAGGGGCGGGATCATCCGGGACCACGCCGGCATGAACCTGCCCGGGTCGGCGGTGAGCGCGCCGTCCCTGACGCCGAAGGACGTCGACGACCTGCGCTTCGCCCTGCGCCTGGGCGTCGACCTGGTGGCCCTGTCGTTCGTCCGGGGCCCGGAGGACGCCGCCATGGTCCGGGCGGTGATGGACGAAGAGGCGATCCGGGTGCCGGTCATCGCCAAGGTCGAACGGCCCGAGGCTCTCCGGCGCCTGGAAGAGGTGGTCGACGCCTTCGAGGGCATCATGGTCGCCCGGGGTGACCTGGGCGTCGAGACGGCGCTGGAACGCGTCCCGCTCGTCCAGAAGCGGGTGGTCGACCTGTGCCGCCGGCGGGCCAAGCCGGTGATCGTCGCCACCGAGATGCTGGAGTCGATGGTCGTCCGGGCCCGGCCGACCCGGGCCGAGGCGTCGGACGTGGCCAACGCCGTTCTCGACGGAGCCGACGCGCTGATGCTGTCGGCCGAGACGGGCATCGGCCGCCACCCGGTGGAGGCCGTCGACACGATGGCCCGCATCATCGGCGCCAGCGAATCGCGGCCGCAGGCCGGCGGCCGCAGCCGGAGCGACCGGGCGCTGCCCCAGGAAGCGGCGCTGGCGGTGGCCGCCGTCGCCGTCGGGCGGGCGGTGGGGGCGAAGGCGCTGGTCGCCTTCACGCTGTCGGGCGGCGGCGCCCGCCTCCTGGCCGCCCAGCGGCCCGGGCTGCCGATCCTGGCCTTCACCCCCACGCCCCGTGTCCGCAGCCAGCTGGCCCTGGTGTGGGGCGTGGAGACGTTCCTGGAGCCCGCTCCGGTCGACACCGACGGGATGACCGCCCGCGTCGACCGGGCCATGCTCGACCTCGGCCGGGCGGAACCGGGTGACGCCGTCATCGTCGTGGCCGGGACGCCGCCGGGGACGGAGGCGTCGACCAACACCCTGCGCGTCCACCGGCTCGGCCGGCGCTAGGGGCGGTTCGTCCGCTCCAGCCCGAGCAGCAGCTCGTCGCGGGACAGCGCCCGGCTGTACAGCCAGCCCTGGGCCAGCCGCACGCCGTGCTGGCGCAGGACCTCGGCCTGCACCTCCTCCTCCACGCCCTCGGCCACCATGTCGAGGTGGAGCTCCTGGGCGATGGCGATGATGTGGAAGGCCACGTTGTTGGTCACCGCCTCGGTGCCGAGGCTCTCCACGAAGGCCCGGTCGATCTTCAGGGCGTTGACGTCGAGCTGCTGGAGGTAGCTCAGGCTGGAGTACCCCGTGCCGAAGTCGTCGATGACCACCCCGACCCCGCAGGCGTGCAGCTCGCTGATCACCGTGCGGGCCCGTTGCGGGTCGAGCGGGTCCCGTTCGGTGGTCTCGAACGTGAGCCGGTCGGGAACCACACCGGTCCGTTCGATCAGGCGCCGGACCAGCGCCACCGTGGCCGGCGACTGCAGATCCATCGGCGTCAGGTTCACCGAGAGGTGGAAGTCGGGGTCGGAGACGGTGAGGTCGGCGAGGTCCTGGGCCACGAGGTCGAGGACGTGGGCGGTGAAACGGTGATTCAGGCACCGTTCGGCGATGGGGACGAACAGGTCGGGGTCGATCTCCTCGCCGTCGCGCCGCCGCCAGCGGATGAGGGCCTCGGCGCCGTACCAGCGGCCGGTGTCGAGGTCGACGATCGGCTGGTAGACCAGGAAGAACTCGCCGTGGCGCAGCGCCGTCCGCAGGATGCTCGGCAGTCCGAGACGCCGCCGGGCCAGGTACAGCACCGCCGCCGCCAGCCCCAGCCCGGCCGCCGCGCCGACCGGAACGAGGAGCAGGGCCGCCCGTTGCGCCCGGCGATCGACCGCCGCCGTCGGTACGGCGCTCAGCGCTCCGCCGTAGCGCCGGGACGACGCCACGACGGCGATGATGTGGCGGTCCCGGGTGAAGACCGCCTCGCCGCCCAGCGGCCCGGAGGCGACGGGTCCGAAGCGGTGCGCCGCCGTTTCGAGCCAGGCCCGGTCGAGCCGCCCCCGGGCCGTGACCAGGACACCGCCGGGCGTGGCGAACACGGCCAGGGAGACGGCCGGGTCAGTGGTGATGTCGACGGCCAGGTCGCGGTGCAGGATCGTGGCGAAGCCGTCCCGTTCGAGCACGGCGTACGCCTGGCCGGGGGCGAACGGCAGCCGGACGTTGGTGCGGACCTTGACGCCTCTCGGCGTGGTCACATCGGCCGGCCCCAGGTCGACGGATTCCCGCCGGCTGCCGACGGAGTCGCACCGCAGGACGGTCCCCGACACCGCACCGATGGCCTGGATGTAGTCGGACGACACGTCGAGGTTGCGCATGAGCGCCAGGCTGCGGTCCGAGCAGGGGTCGAGACCGCCGGCGCTCAGCGCCACCAGCCGCTGGATGGCCTGGTCGGTCTGGTCGACCGTGGCCTCCGTCCGGCGGAGCACCTCCCGGGCCAGGGCCCTGACCCGGCTCCGCTCGGCGGCGACCCCCTGCCCCCGGGCCAGCCGGACAGCCAGGACGATCGGCGCCACCACGGCGAGGATGGCGGCGATCCCGACGAGCAGCTCGCTGCTCGGGCGGCGGCGCCGCCGCGGAGCCTTCGGGCTAGCCACACTTGGCGTAGAGGGCGGAGTGGTGGAGGAGGAACCGGGCGATCTCCTGGTCGGCTCGCGGCTCGTCGATCAGGTAGAGGTGGCCGGCGTCGGGCCAGAGCCGGAGCAGCGCACCGGGGATCCGCTCGGCCAGCACGAGGGCGTTGGCCGGCGGGACGACGATGTCCTGCTCGCCGTGGACGACGAGGGTCGGGGCGGCGATCTGGTTGAGCCGCTCGTAGGCGTCGTGGGCCGACGAGGCCAGCCAGTGGTGCAGGTAGCTCATGGGCTCGGTCGGCGACTGCAGGCGGTGCGTGACGTTCTGGACGATGCGGTCGGGATGGAGGCGCCGCGTCTTCTCGCCGTAGGTGTAGGCCACGGCGGCCCACTCCGCCTCCTCCGGGCCCATGAGCGTCACCCGGGTGAAGAAGGTCCGGGCCAGCGAGGTGGGCATGTAGGTGGCGAAGCCCCCGGCGGTGCTGGCCCCGAGGACCAGCGTCTGGACCCGGTCGGGGTGGCGCAGCGCCAGTTCCTGGGCCACGAGGCTCCCCAGCGACAGGCCGTAGACGGCCGCCTCGGGTTCCCCGGCGGCGTCGAGCACCGCCAGGGCGTCGCCGGCCATGTCGGCCACCGAGTACAGCCACGACACCCGGCTGCTGCGCCCGGTGTCGCGGTTGTCGAAGGCGATGACCCGGAAGGACCGCGCCAGCACGGGGATCGTGGCCCACCAGGCCTCGATCGTCATTCCCTGGCCGGCGATGAGCAGGACGGGCGGCCCCTGACCGGCGCTCTCCCAGTGGAGCTTCACCGTTCCGTTGTGGGCAAAGGGCATCAGGGGACCTCCTCGTTGCGGTCAGTGCCATCAACCGCCATCGCCGGTTCCCATCCAACTGGCTTCCCGGACGGTCGAGGCCGTCTCTTCGGCCAACCCGGTCGGCGGCCGGCGCCCGTAGCCTGCGCCCATGCGGATCATCGTGACCGGAGCCGCCGGGCATCTCGGGCGACTCGTCGCCACCCGGCTTCTCGACCGCCTCGAACCGGAGGACGTCATCCTCGTCACCCGCCGGCCCCAGGCCCTGCGGGAGTTCGCCGCCCGGGGGGTGGCCGTCCGCTACGGCGACTTCGACGACCCGGCCGGCCTCGCCGACGGGCTGGCCGGTGGCGACCGGATGCTGCTCATCAGCACCGACGCCGTCGGCCGCCGCGTCCGCCAGCACCGTACGGCCATCGACGCCGCGGTGGCGGCCGGGGTCGCCCACGTGGTCTTCACCTCGGCCGTCAACCCGGTGCCCGGGAATCCCGTCGGGTCCGTGGCCCTCGAACAGGGCCAGACCGAAGCGCTGCTCCACGACCGGGGCATCGACTGGACGGTGCTGCGGTTCAACAGCTTCGCCGAACTGCAGCTGCCGCCGGCGGCGGTGGCGGTCAAGATCGGCCGGCTGGTGACCAACGCCGGCCGGGGCTGCATGGCGCCCGTCTCCCGGCAGGACTGCGCCGAAGCCGCCGCCGTGACGTTGACCACGCAGGGCCACAGCGGCTGCACCTACGAGATCACCGGCCCGGAGGCGCTGTCGGCGCCCGAGCTGGCCGGGCTGTATTCCGAGGTGTCGGGGCTGCCGGTGGAGGTGGCCGACCTCGACGACGCCAGCCTGACGTGGTCCCTGCTCCGGATCGGGACACCGCTCGCCGCCAGCCTGTCGATCGTCGCCTTCGGGCGGGCGGTGCGACGGGGGTACTTCGACGTCGTCGACCCGGCCTTCGAGCGCCTGACCGGCCACCCGCCCCGGGCGCTGCGCGACGTGCTCGTCGGCCTCCGGGCCGATCTCCTCGCCGTGGTGTGACCACGGCGAGGAGATCAGGCGATCACAGCCCGCACTTGTTGAGCCAGCCCGGGAAGGCGTCGGGGCCCTGGGCGCCGTTCCAGTAGTCGCCCGCCGCCTGGGACAGGTAGGTCGGGTTGAACATCAGCACGTTGCCCAGGAACAGCGGAAGGAACAGGGCGGCCTGGACAATGCAGCCGGGTGTCTTGGCGTCCTGTCGGATCTCGGCCCGGGGGGCCGCCACCGGGGCGGCGCCGGCCGGTAGGGCCGGGGCGACGGTGAGCACGGCCAGGGCGGCGCTGATGCCGGCGATGGATCTCATGACGAACCTCCGCAGCTCGGAATTGAGGGGATTCCGTCACTGTCCCATGTCGCACGGCGACGTTGAATGGACCTTGGAACAGGTCGGGCTGCCCGCCGAAGCCGTTGTCTTCAAATGGCTCCAGACGGATTCCGGGCCCGCCGCGGCTTGACGGCCGGGGCGCGGTGATGGATCGTCACACCGTGGCTGCGCTCAGTCGTCGGGGTTCGACATGACCGACACCCCCGCCCCGTGCACGAGGGCGATCGCTTCCGTGCGAGAGCCGACTTCGAGTTTGGCCAGGATGTTCGACACGTGGAACTTCACCGTTCGCTCGCTGATGAACAGCCGGGCGGCGATGTCGCGGTTGCGCAGCCCGGCGATCATCAGCTCGAGCACCTCCCGCTCCCGGTCCCGTAACTCGGCCAGCCGGCGCACGGCCGGCGTCTCCGGAGCGAGGGCGAAGTCCAGCAGCGGCAGCCAGCAGGTGAGTGAGCTCCCCCAGTGGGGATTGACGTCGAGGTCGATCCGCCCCCGGAGCTCGCCGGCCAGTCGCCGGATGTGGGCCAGCTTGCGGTCGTCGACGCCGACGCCGTTGTCGGCGACGCTGACCACGAGTGCTTCGTCGGTCAGGCGCCAGCGCAGGCGGACCTTCTCGGTGCCCGCCCGGTCCATCGCCCCCAGCGTCGCATCCCGGCTGATGAGGCGGGCGGCATGGGCGATGGTGGCCGGGACGCGGGCGGCCTCGCCGGCGTCGAGATCGGCGACGAGCTCGACGTGGGCCGGGCGCAGCGTTGCCCGGAGTTCCTCGGCCAGCTCCTCGAAGGCCGGCGCCAGCTGGGCGATGCCGGTCGTGTCGTCCACGTCCCGCTCGTTCTGCAACTTGAGCAGAGCTCGGGAGGCCGTATCGATGGCCTTGGCCACCCCCGGCGCCGTCCCGCCCCCGGCTCCGGGGGCGGCCGCCGAGCGGAGCATGTGCAGGAGCGATGACAGCGTGGCGGCGTGGCGGCTGCAGAGCTCGAGGCGGACGCGCTCCCGCTCCTGGCTCATGGCCCGGGAGAAGGCCAGCGTCCCCGGCGGCGGGGCGCTCTCGACCACCCGGAGACGGATGGCGGCCAGTAGCACCGTGAGCCGGGCGGCCTGCTCCTGATCGGGCGTCACGCTCAGCCGTCCGGCCTCGCCGACGATGAGCCCCACCGCGCAGTCGCCGGCCTTGGCGAACCAGCCGACGAGGTGGAGGCCGCCCAGGACGTCGGGCAGCGCCAGCCGGGCGACCCGCGTCTCCTTCGGGAGCTGGCTGCCGACCAGGCCCGTCCAGTCGATGGGCGCCAAGCGCTGCCGCACGATCTGGGGAGCGGCGATCTGCACCGGGTAGGTGGCCGATCCCGGCGTCACCATCACCAGTGCGGTGTGGGGCAGCAAGCGCCACAGGGCCTTGCGGGCCCGCTCGGCCACGGCATCATCGGGGGCGGTGGCCAGGTCGGCGGCCGCGGCGGCCTCGATCTGCCCACCGGCCTCATTGCCGGCCTGGCGGTTGCCCTCGGCCCAGGGGCTGGCGAGGGCTTCGGATGCGCCGGGTATGGCGTCCATAGTCGTCTCCGGGTAAGGGTGCACCAGGGCACACGTCGTGATCGGTCATGCAACGGCAGTCGGCGACGGCTGGCGCCGTAGCCCATCTCTGGCGGCCCGCGAATCGCGATACAGCGTCCCCTCCAGCTTGGCCGGGGCGAGGTGTCCGGCCAGCTGCCTCCGGAAGAAAGCATTGGTGGAGTGGCGGCTCGAGGAGATGAAGTAGCTCTCCTGATTGTGGGCGACCATCGCCCGGTAGGCCGCCGCGGCGGCCGGGGCGAGTGAGAAGTTGTCGTAGTTCACGATCACCCGGACACGGCGGCCGATGGCCGAGAACTCCTCGTCGAGGAACTCGGCCACCCGGGCGACGTCGTCGGCGGTCTCCAGGATCAGGCCTTCGAAGTTGACATAGGCCACGTTGTCGGTGGGGTCGTAGCGCAGCCGGTCGGCCAGCGGGATGGCGGCGGAGGGCCGGAGCTCGATGAGCCCCGCCCGGAACAGCCGGGGGTCCATCTCCCGCAGTTCGGCGGCCACGGCGGGCCGGAAACCCATGTGGGACAGGACGTCCCGCTCGGGGTCGAGCCCGGGGGCGATCTCGATCATCTCGAGGCCGGCCTCCGTCAGCCGGAACGTCGCCCGCTCGGTGAGGTAGTGCACGGCCTGGCCCTCGGCCCGGGCGTAGGGCCCGCTGAAGGTGACCTGTCCGACCCGGGGCACGAATTTCGGCGTTCCCCGCTTCCGCCCGACGACCAGCCGGCCGTCGGTCACCCTGACGTCGGCTCCGTGAGCCAGCGGAGCGAGGAAGAACACCGACCGGGCGTTCTGGGTGATGTCGATGAAGCCGCCGGGCCCCACGAGGCGGCCTCCGAACCGGCTGGCGTTGACGTTGCCCTCGGCGTCGATCTCGGCCGCCCCCAGGAACGCCTGGTCCAGCCCGCCGCCGTCGTAGAAGTCGAACTGGCTCGGCGCATCGAGCACGGCCTGGGCGTTGGCCGCCGCCCCGAAGCTCAGGCCGCCGGCCGGCAGCCCGCCGACCGCCCCCGACTCCACGGTCAGCGTGACGGAGTCGAGAATGCCCTCCTCCCGGGCCACCGCCGCCACCGCCTCGGGAAGCCCGAGGCCGATGTTCACGACGGCGTTGAGCCGCAGGGCCATCGCCGCCCGGCGGGCGATCACCTTGTGGGCCGTCAGCGGCAGCAGCGCCGGCGCCGGTCCGGACTCGGCCACGAGCACCTCGCCGGAGTAGGCGGGGTTGTAGTCCTCGGCGAAGGTCTGGCGATGCTGCCAGGGAGGGGCCACCACCACCGCGTCGACCAGCATCCCGGGCAGGACGACGTCGTGGGGCCGGCATTTGTGCCGGGCCGTCACCTGCTCCACCTGGACGATGACGATGCCGTCGGAGTTCTTGGCCGCCTGGGCCAGGGCCAGCGTCTCGAGGCTGAGGGCCTCGCGCTCCATGGTGATGTTGCCTTCAGGGTCGGCGGTCGTCCCCCGCACCAGCGCCACGTCGATCGGGAAGCTCCGGTAGAGGAGGTAGTCCTCGCCTTCGAGGGCCAAGCGGGTGACCAGCTCCCGGCCGGCCCGGCGGTTGGCCCGCCCGCCGTCGAGGCGGGGATCCACGAAGGTGTGCAATCCCACCTTCGTCACGACGCCCGGGCGCCCGGCGGCGATCTCCCGGAAGAGCTGGCACAGCACACCCTGGGGCAGGCAGTAGGCCTCGAACTCCTCGGCCTCCGCCATCGTCCCCAGCGCCGGGGCCAGACCCCAGTGTCCGCCGATCACCCGGGCCAGCAGCCCGGGATGGGCGAAGTGGTTGAGACCGCGCTGGGCGCCGTCGCCCTGACCGGCGGCGAACACCAGGGTCAGGTCCTTCGGAGATCCGCTGTCGAGGAACCGCTGCTCGAGGGCGATCGCCAGCGCCTCGGGGAACCCGGCCCCGGCGAAGCCGCCGGCCGCCACCGTGTCGTCGTCCAGGATGATCCGGGCGGCGTCGGCGGCGGAGATGATCTTGTCGCGTCGCATGCTGCCCCACCGTCCCGTCAGACCAGTGCAGGGCCGAGGGTGTCGCGGCCGCCCCCGGCCCTGCGACACCGGCACATGGGGTGGAACCGGTGAACCCGGTCGTCACGGTGCCGGTGGACCTTCACAGTGCGCTGCATGGGCCCTATGGTGCCTGCCGGCCTGGACCCCGACACCACGCAACCAAGTAGTTCAGGGCAGCAGCGGTTCCTCGGTCTTGTCCTGCATCGCCACCAACGCCACCCGGCATCTCGTGGCCAGTTGCAGGTTGAAGCGGATGTCGGCCTGGGAGAGGTCCCGGCCGAGGATCTCCCGGATCCGGTCCAGCCGGTAGCGGAGCGTGCTGCGGTGAACCGACAGCGCCTCGGCGGCGGCGGCGTGGCTCCCGCCCCGCTCGAGGTACACGGACAGGGTGTGCACGAGGTCGCCGCCCTTGCGAGCGTCGTAGTCGATGAGCGCTCCGAGCCAGTCCCGCACGAAGTCTTCGACCGCGCCCGCCGTCTCGGGATGCAGCAGCGCCCGGAACATCCCGAGGTCCTCGTAGGTCATCGTCCGATCGGGGACCAGCCCGCCCTTCTGGAGCCGGAGCGCCAGCAGGGCCTGCTGGTAGGAGTTGGCCAGCTCCCCCGGTTCCCCGCACAGCCCCCCGACGCCGACCCGGCAGCCGCTGCCGCCGGCGGCGGCCACCGCCGAGCGCAGCGCTTCCCAGTCGGCCGTCTCGCCCGTCAGGAAGACCACCGCTCCCGAGAGGACGGTGACGAGCGCCTTGACGGCCACGCCCTCCACCGCCCGCCGCACGGGCGCCGCCAGACCCGGCCCGGTCCGTTCCTCGCCCCTCCACCACCACGACGCGCCGGGCGCTGTCGATGTCGATGCCGAACGTCCGGGCCCGCACCGCCGCCTCGGCCCAGTTGTCGCCGGTGAGAAGCTGCTCGAGGATGTCGCTGCCGACCGACATGTCCTCCCGGGCGACGGCCTGGCGGGCGGCCAGGTGCATCCCCAGCAGCGAGGCGGCGAACCGCAGGGCGTCCTTGTCGAGAAGGCGGGCCCGCCGCCGCGGGTCGATCAGCGAAATGGCCGCCCGGATCTCGTCGGCCGCCACCACCGGGGCCGTGAGACGGCCCGCCCGGCGCAGGAGGCCCCGGGGCTCGACGGGCTCGGCAATCTTCGCCGGGGCCGTCGAGCCCACCGGTTGGTCGGCGGTGGGGCCGGCATGGACGATCTCCTGACCGGCGCAGTCCTCGATGACGACCGGCAGCCGGGTGAAGTGGTGGAGGACGTCGGCGAGGGCCCGTTCGGGATGGCGGGAGCCGGCCGAGTCGGCCAGGAGCTGGTAGACGGTCAGGGTCTGCCGCAGCCGCGCCATTCGCTGCCGGTCGTGCAAGGCCGTCCGTCGTTCCCCGAAGCGGCGCTCGACGGCTTCGATCGCCACGCCGGTCTGGGTCGCCAGAGCCAGCAGCACCGCCCGGTCGTCGGCCGCCAGCCCACCCCGGGCCCGGACCACGAAGTGGACGGGCCCCGCCCAGCCCTCGGAGACCGTCAGTTCCAGCTCGTCGCTGCCGTCGAGGTGCCCACCCCACCCGGGGGCCGGAGGCGGCCCCGGCGGGTCGATGAACGCGTCTGCCCGGCCCCAGGTCAGCCAGGGAACGGCGGCCAGGGCCAGCCGGGGGATCTCGTCGGGCGAGGCGCAACCGGCCATGGCCACCGACAGCCCCTGGAGTGCGGCCAGCGACGACAAGGCATCGTTGCGTGATAGGCCGGCCGGCGAGGCGGCGGCGTTCAACGCCCCACCCTGGCCACCGCCACTGACGGCTCGACGTGGAACACGTTCTCGATCACCGTCGCCCCGACGAGGGTGTGGCGATGAAGCTGCACGGCCCCGGCCAGGAACTCCCGCCCCTCACTCCCGAGATCGTAGAGGCTCATCACCCGCGACCCCGACGCCCGGAGGGCCTCGTGGAGGAACGCCTCGTAGCGCACGGTGGCGGCGACGTCGGCCGCCCCGAGGCGGGACGAGAGTTCCTCGGCGATCCACACCTGACCGGATCCCCGCCCCGTCCGCCCGGCACCGACCGACCCGGCCACGAACGCGGCGATCTCCTCGGCGGGGGACGGGAGGCCGGGGAACTCGTCTGGATCCCGGATCCGGAGCCGCTCCGCACCGGCGTCGTCACCGCCGGCGGCAGCGGCCGCGGCGACCAACGCTTCGAGGTTGTGCTGACACACGCAGATGCATGTATGACCATGCCGCAGACCGTCGAGCACGAAGGCGGATACAGCCGCCTCGTGATCGGCGCCACTCCGGTAGAAGACCGGGACGTGTTGCGCGGCCGGGATAGCCGGGTCGCTGCCACCTGCGGGTGCTTGGTCCACGCCCGGACCTCTCATGCGTCTACGGCAGAGACAGAAGCTGGAACCCCGGACGTTAGCCTCCGCCGGGCTGGCGGCATAGCGCCGAAATACCGTGTTCACATGCTGCTGCGAACCGCCGATCACATCCCTGATCCGGCGCGCCGACATCGGCGGGAAATTTGGTGCTGGGGTGCCGGTGGACCGGTCCCGCCGTTGTGCCATGATCCGGAAAATGTCCCCCCGACTACTTCCCCGCCCTGCAGCGGCGAGCCCGGGCGCCCGTCGGTGCTGAAGGCCTCCGCATTCCTTCCCCGTGACTGGGACCTTCCGGCCAGGAGCTGGGTACTCGGAAGGCTCTGGACGCCCACCCGGCGCGCCGCCGCCACTCCTCCGGAGAACCCCGGGTCCGACGAGCGGGCCATGCTGCGGCGCGTCACCCGGCTGGTGGCCGGGGCCGACCCCCTGGAGGACCTGCTCACCACGATCTGCCAGGAAGTGGCCCAGTTGCTCGGGGCGCCGGTGGCGGCGGTGCTGCGGCGTTCGCCCGACGGCTCGACGGCCGTGGTGGCCACCGGCGGCTCCCGTCCCGTCCTCGCCGCCCGCCTCGCCGATCGCCGGCGCGCCCTTCCCGCCCGCCGGGAGGCACCCGTGGTGGTCGACGGCCGGGAATGGGGTGTGCTGGTGGCCGGGTGGCTCGAGCGTGCGCCGCTCCCCGCCGGTTCCGACGCCGTGCTGGCCGACGTCGCCGATCTGGTGGCCATCGCCGTGGCCAACGTCGAACGGCGCCTCCAGCTCGTGGCCTCCCGGGCCCGGATCATCGCCTCCGCCGATCAGGCCCGCCGCCGTATCGAGCGCGACCTCCACGACGGCGCCCAGCAGCGGCTCGTGCGGCTGGCGCTCGACCTCCGGGCCGCCGAGGCGGCCGTCCCCCCGGAACTCGGCGACCTCAGGGCCCAGCTCGGCCGGGCGGCCGACGACCTGGCGCGGGCCGTCGGCGACCTCCAGGAGATCGCCCGGGGAATCCACCCGGTCATCCTGTCCCACGGAGGACTGCGGCCGGCGCTCAACGGCCTGGCCCGGCGCTGCCCCGTCCCCGTCCACCGCCAGACGGCCATCAATGGGCGCCTGCCCGAGCCCGTCGAGGTCGCCCTGTACTACGTGGCCTCGGAGGCGCTGACCAACGCCGCCAAGCACGCCGGGGCCGAAACGGTGTGGCTCGACCTGCGGGCCGGCGGCGGCGAGGCGGTCCTGACCGTGCGCGACGACGGTGTGGGCGGGGCCAGGGCCGGCGCAGGGTCGGGCCTGGTGGGCCTGCGGGACCGCCTCGAGGCGCTCGGCGGGCGGCTCCGGCTCGAAAGCCCGCCCGGCGGCGGAACGACGCTGATCGCCGAGGTTCCGCTCCGGAGCGACGCGACGAGGTGACCGTCAACGACGAACGGTCAGAGTCGTGCGGTGGACGGTTGGACCCGGTGGACCGTCCCGCTCCACACCGCGCCGGCGATCGTGGCCATGGCCACCATCGACACGTAGGCGGCGAAGGCCAGCGCCATTTCCGTCACCAGAGCGTAGAGGGCGAAGAGGTGCAGCGGCCCGAGGTCCCCGTGACCGCACAGGACCTCGAAGTCGACCTCCATGTCGCGCTCGATCTGCTCGAGGATCCGGCGCTCCCGGTCCGACAGGGCATCACCATCCGGATACACGGTCATCGCCCGAGCATGGCCCCGGCCGGGGGGCACGACATCCCCCATCCGTGCAGTTTTCGCCGCCCGGCCCAGAACTACCCGATCGTGGGATGTGGGCCCGCTGACCTGGCGCGCACATAGCGGCCTGTCCCCACGTTCGCGCCATGACGCCCGCAGGAGGTCGAGCCTTGAACACCGCACTCGTCACGGGAGGGACGGAGCGCATCCACGCCCTGGCCTACGCCCTCACCCGCGAAGGGTTCGACGCCTTCGTCCGGGAGACGCCGACGTCGGGTCTGGCCCAGGGTCCCAAACCGGGCTCCGTCGACTGTTACGTCCAGCTTCCGTCCCCCTCGGCCTCCCGACCCGAGCCCGACGCCGGCAGCGGCGACGTCGGCCGCCTCGTCCACCGGGTCGACGCCGTGGCCCGGGCGCTGCCCCTGCTGGCTCCCGAGGCGGCCATCGTGCTGGTGGCCGACGACGACGGCTGGGACAACGACCGGTGCCGGGCGCTCCACGCCCTGGCCGGAGCGGCGGTCACCAAGCAGGCCCGCAGCAGCGTCCGGGTGGCCGTCGTCGACAGCGGCGAGGCGGGCCAGATCGCCGCCGTGGCCCGGCGGGAGCTGGGCCAGGCCCGGGCGGTCTCCCTGGCCGACGTCGCCCCCGACCTGGCCTACACCGATTGGCGCGACGAGGTCCTGAGCCTCACCAGCAGCACCGAGACGACGTACTTCGGCTGGCAGCGCGACGACGGTCTCCGCCGGGCGGCCGTGCTGCGCCACGCCGTCCTCTCGCCCCTGACCACGGTCGACGGCAGCAACCGGGAGGTCGCCCGGGCCGTCCTGTTCGACGCCGTCGGCGCCGCCGGCGACCCCGAGCTCGAGATCTGGGCCGAGAAGCTGACCGACGAGTTCCTGGCCGACGTGATCGCCCCGCTGCCGAACAACCACTTCGAGCTGCCCATCCACGAGGTGGCGGCCTGGGTCGTCTGCCGCAGCCTGCCCTCGCTGGTCCTCTAGCCCGAAGGCCGCACCGCCGCGGCCGTGGTCGAACGGTCAGGCCGGTCCGGGCATCCGAGCAGTCCCGGCGGGGGACCGCACCGGTCACCATTCGGTTCCTGGAAGCTGCCTCCATTGGCGAAAGGAACCGACGTGTCGCAGACATCGACCAACGGAACCGGCCTGCAGGCGAGGTCCCACGGCGGCCTCCGGCGGCCCGACCCGTTCCGCGACCTCGGGGGCGTCCCGGTGCCGGGCGGCATCCTGTCGGTCGGTCAGGCCGGTCCTCCACCCCGGGAGGCCGAAGCCGTGGTCCTGGCCGTCCACGGCGTCACGTCGTCGCACCTGGCCTGGCGGACCGTGGCCCGGGAGCTGAACCGGGAGGCGGCCGTGGCCCTGCTGGCCCCCGATCTGCGCGGCCGGGGCCGCAGCGCGGCGGTCGGCGGGCCCTTCGGGGCCCGGACGCACATCGACGACCTCCTGCGCGTCCTCGACGCCGCCGGCGTCGAGCGGGCCATCCTCGCCGGCCACTCGATGGGCGCCTACCTGGCCGCCCGGTTGGCCGCCGACCACCCCGACCGGGCAGCGGCGGTGGTCCTGGTCGACGGAGGGCCGTACATCCCCGTCCCGCCCGACGAGGACCCCGACGCCCTGCTGGCGGTGGTCGTCGAGCAGCTCACGAGCCGCCTACAGATGACCTTCGACTCCGCCGACGAGTACGTGGCCCGCTGGAGCGCGCACCCTGCGCTGCGCCGGGAGTGGAACGACGACCTCGAGGCCTACGCCCGCTTCGAGCTGGACGGGCCCGCCGGGGCGATGCGCTGCACCGTGTCGGAGGAGGCGCTGGTGGCCGACTGCACCGACATGATGCAGGACGAGTCCACGCTCCGGGCCCTCGACCGGGTCACGGCCCCGCTGTACCTCGCCCGGGCGGAACGGGGCCTCCTCGACGACCAGCCGGTGCTCTCCGACGCCGTGGTCGAGGCCTTCGTCGCCGCCCACCCCGACGCCCGGGTCGAGTACCTGCTGGGAACCAACCACTACACGGTGGTGCTGGGCTCGGGTTCGGGTCCGCGGCGGGTCGCGGCGCTCATCACCGCCGCGATCCCGCACGCGGTCAGAGCCGGAGCTCTGAAGCTTCCAAATTCTTCCAAATTCGCTACCTGATCTCGCTCCGCAGCGACTCGACCGTGACGGCCAGGCGCCGCACCTGTTCGGCCATGTCGGACAGGACAGCCGTGATGCGGCCGTTGTCGTCCCGCTCCGGGGCGGCCTTCCGGACCGGGTGCTCGCGCCCCCCCAGGGCGATCAGCCGGCTGACGGGAGCGGTGAGTGGTCTGAGCGTGGTGCCGGCCCGTTCGGCGACCTCACCGCCGACCAGTGCGGTTCTCCGTTTGAGGTGCATGCAGTGCTCCTTCGTCCGCAACACTCGTGCGCCGTCCCCGAGCCGGGGACAGTCGGGGTCAGTGTCGGCGGCGCGTCGGGGCCGCCACATCCCACGCCCGAGCAGTTCCCGGCCGGTATCGGCCGCCCGCGGCCTACAGGGTGTCGAGGTACCGGATCACGGCCAGCACCCGGCGGTGATCGTCGTGAGCCTCCTCGAGCTCGAGCTTGGCGAAGACGCTCCGCACGTGCTTCTCCACCGTGCCCTCGCTGACGAAGAGCCGGCGGGCGATCCCGGCGTTGGACCGCCCCTCGGCCATCAGCGCCAGCACCTCCCGCTCCCGGGGCGACAGGACCGTCAGCGGGTCTTCCGGCCGGCGGGCGCTGAGGAGCTCGTGGACGACCGCCGGATCGATGATGGAGCGCCCCTGGACGACGCGCTCCAGCGCCTCCACCAGCTCCTTGGCGTCGGCCACGTTGCCTTTCAGCAGGTATCCCACCGGGTGGCCGCCCGACAGCAGGTCGAGCGCCTGCTCCACCTCGGTATGGGCCGAGAGGATGAGGATGCCCATCCCGGGGTACTCCCGGCGGATCGAGTGGGCGGCCTCGATGCCCTCCACCGTGTGCGTCGGCGGCATCCGCACGTCGAGCACGACGAGATCCGGCTCCAGCCGCCGGACCAGCGCCTTGAGCTCGACGGGATCACCGGCCTGGCCCACAACGGCGAACCCGGCCCGCTCCAACAACAGGGCCAGCCCCTCCCGCAGGAGGACGTCGTCATCGGCGAGCACCACCCGCGCGGCCATCAGCGCATCTTGTCAAAAGAAAGGGCACTGTTGGGGAACAAAATTGTGCAGCATCCGCTTACATTGCCGGGAAAATGGGACCTTCGGCCCCCGGGAAAGAGCCCCCCGCCTCATTGGCTTCCTGCTAGCCGGTAGCAACCATACCCGTCAGTGGGAGCGGAGAATGGGCGCTGGCTTCGGAGACGTGACAACGCCGCAGCGCGAAGTTTGACGGCGGTCGATAAAGACGAGGCGAAGAGAGAGGCTCGAGGAATGGAACTGCGGCAGATCAAGCTGTTCGTGGCAGTAGCGGAGGAGGGCCATTTCGGCCGGGCGGCGGGGCGGATGTTCATCTCCCAGCCCGCACTGTCCCAGCACATCCGCCGGCTGGAGCGGGAGCTCGGCGTGCAGCTCTTCGACCGCACCTCCCGGCAGGTGCGCCTGACACCGGCCGGGGAGGCCTTCCTCCAGGTGGCCCGGCGCATGTCGCTGCAGCTGGCCGAAGCCACCATGGCCGCCCGCCGGGCCGACGCCGGCGAGGTGGGGACCCTGGCGCTCGGCGTGCACGTGCCCGCCGCCGCCCCGGTCCTGTCGGTGCTGCTGCGGCACTGGAGCCGCGTGCGGCCGGCCGTGGGCCCGCGCCTGACCTCCGGGCGGACGACCGACCTGGTCGACCTCGTGCGCCGGGGCGACCTCGACGTGGCGCTGGTCGACGGCCCGGTGACCGACCGGACGGTGAATTCGACGCTGGTGCTGGAGGACCAGATGGTCGTCGTCCTCCCGGCCGACCATCCGCTGGCCGCCAAACGCCAGGTGTCGATCCGGGAACTCACCGACGAACACTTCGTCGTCGTCTCCCGGGGCTGCTCCGCCAGCCTCCACGACCGCTTCATCGAATTGTGCGGGGTCGGCGGCTTCAGCCCCGACGTCGCCGTCGAGGTCGAAGACGCCGACCTCGTGCCGCTGGCCGTGGCCGCCGGGCTCGGAATCGGCCTGGGCGCCCGGGTGGCCATGGCCACCCGGGTCCTCCCCGGTGTCGTCTGCCGGCCCCTCGACGACCCGAAGGCGGTCATCCCGCTGGTGGCCGTGTCGTCCCGCGACGGCGTGGCCCCCCAGGCGGAGGAGTTCCTGCGGCTCATCGAGGACCTGCGCCGCTGCGAGCAGCTCGAGCTGCCGCGGATCGTGAAGGGCGCCGAGCCGGCCGCCGAGGAGATCGATCTGACCGACGGCGCCGCCCGGCCCAAGCCCCGGCTCCTCCAACCGGCCGTCTGACGGTGTGACGGGCGCTGACGGCCGTCTGGCGGCCGTCAGCGCTCGACGAGCAGGCGGGTCAGCTCCACCCGGGAGGAGATCTCCAGCTTCCTGAACATCTGCCGGATGTGGAAGCTCACGGTGTGGGGCGACAGGTACAGCTCGTTGGCGACCTCACGGTTCGTCATGCCCTGGGCCACGAGCTCGGCCACCCGCATCTCGGTGGCCGTGACGCTGGCCCAACCGAAGCGGGGCCGGTCCCCCGAACCCAGCGGACCGCCCCGGGCGGCCGGCCCGGCACTGGCGGCCAGGGGCGCCTGGAAGCGTAGGATGGCGCCGATCAGCATCGACCCCTCGTGGACCCGCTGGACGCGCTTCACGATCCAGGGCCCGCTCGACAGCACGATCGGGCCGGGAACAGCGGTGTTCTCCAGCCCGTTGCGGCTCACCCACTCCCACAGCAGTTCCCGGTCGCTGGGCTGGAGCCGCTGGGTGGCCAGGGCGTTGGCCAGCAACGTCCGCTCGCTGACGGCCACCAGTGGATCACGGGTGCGGCGGCGGGCGGCGGCGAAGTGGTCGTGGAGGACCCGTTCGTGGTCGGAGAGGTCGTCGACCAGGCGCTGGCCGACTTCCGACGCCGCCCGCTTCACGAACGGCAGCATCAGCCGGTTGGCGTCCTCCAGCCGGGAGCTGAGCCCCATGATGCCGAGGACTTCGGCCGTGCGGGGCTGCCACACCGGGACGGCCACCGTCACCAGGCCGGTCAGGGCCTCGGCGAAGTGCTCGCTGCCGTCGACCACGAACGGTTGTCGCACCACCAGCGCCGTGCCGATGGCGTTGGTGCCGGCATGGCCCTCGTCGTAGTAGAAGCCCGGCGCCAGTTCGATGTCGTCCAGCCAGACCCGCAGGCCGCGGTCGGGCGCCCGCCGGTCGAGGATGTGGCCGCTGTCGTCGGTCAGCACGAGGGCGTTCCCGGTGTCGACGAGATCCTCGGTCACCCGGTCGAGGACGGGCTGGGCCGCCCGGAGCAAGGCGCTGGTGAGGTCGATCTGGGCGTCATAGGGAACGGCGAACTGGTCGGGGCGGACACCGGAGCGGGCCGACCGGAACCACGAGACGACGATCTCCTCCCGCAACGGGAGCATCTCCTGATCCAGCACGATCTCCTGATCCAGCACGATCTCCTGCTCCAGCACGATCTCCGGGTCCAGCACGATCTCCTGGTCCAGGACGATCTCCGGGTCCGGCGGGAGCTCCGCCGGCCGGGAGCCGCTTCCGCCCGAGGTCATGACTCCAGTCAAAGGACCGGCGGCTCCTTCAACAAGGGCCAATTCCGTCTCGACCGAGAACGGCCGGGTCCCGTGTCAATTCCGGTCTTGAATCACTTGAATGTCAGCACGTCGACCGAGACGCCGGTCACGACGAAGTCCTCCTTGTCCTGGCTGCAGGACGAGCCGAATTTGGCGGTGAGCGTGTGCTCGGCGTCCTTGCCCGGTTCGCTGAGCGTGCCGATGAGGAACGGGAGCCTGACCGTCTTCCCCTTCGGCTCGTTGGGAGCGCTGGCGAAGGTCAGAGGGTCACCGTCGACCGACAGCGTGAGGGCATTTCCGAAGGAGCCGGTGCAGGCGGCCGGGATCTGGATCTCCATGGTCCCGGCGACGAGGTTCAGCTCGTCGGCCTTCTGGACCCACTTCCCGCCGGTCAGCCCGATCGGGGTCCAGTCGCCGTGCTTGGCCGTGATGTGGTCGGTCAGGCGGGCGTGGGCGACGATGGCCGAGTGGGTGGCGCCGTCGGTGGGGGGCGTACCCGGCACATCCTCGGCCAGGCGGGACACGGCGGCGTTGACGAACGCCACCGCATGGGTCACGCCGGGGGCGATTCCGAAGGCGGCCAGCGAGATGGCGCCCAGCACCACGGACAGTGCGAGGCGGCGGATGAGGTGGGGGCGGTTGCGCATGGCCGCATGGTGGCGCCCGCCCGCCGGCGGGGCAGCCGGTCGATCGGCCGGAGTTGGCTGTCCGGTCGGTCACGGCGCGACTCCTTAGAACGCGTGATGTCGGGGGGCACCCCGGCCCTGTTAACTCCACCCGTGCCCCGCCGCAGAAAGGTCTCGCGCCGATGAAGGAGCTCACCGAGCCGGTGGCCCTCCGCAAGCTCGTCGACGCGCTGATCTCGATCAACCGGGACATCGAGCTGTCGGTCGTCCTGGAGCGGATCATCGACGCCGCCGTGCACCTGGCCGACGCCCGCTACGGCGCCATCGGGATCCTCGACCCGTCCCGGTCGACCTTCACCGAGTTCCTCGCCGTCGGGATCGACCCCGCCGAGGCCCGGGCCATCGGTGAACTCCCCAAAGGCCACGGCGTGCTGGGTGTGCTCATCACCGAACCGAAGCCCCTCCGCCTGCCGGACCTGCGGGCCCACCCCGACAGTTGCGGCTTCCCGCCGAACCATCCGGCGATGCGCTCGTTCCTCGGGGTACCCATCGCCGTGCGCCAGGAGGTCTTCGGCAACCTCTACCTCACCGAGAAGCGCAACGATGCATGGTTCACCGAGCGCGACGAGGAGGTGGCCGAGGCCCTGGCCCGGGCCGCCGGCGTCGTCATCGAGAACGCCCGTCTCCACGCCCGGATCAGCGAGCTCATCCTTGTCGAAGACCGGGAGCGGATCGCCAAGGACCTGCACGACACGGTCATCCAGCGGCTCTTCGCCACCGGCCTCTCGCTCCAGGCCACGGCCCAGCTGACGGAGCGGCCGGAGGTCGCCGCCCGGATCTACGACGCGGTCGACGACCTCGACACCACCGTCAAACACATCCGGACCGCCATCTTCGGCCTCGAAACGAGCCCGACGTGGCGCGACGCCTTCCGCAGCCGGGCGCTCCTCCTCACCCAGGAGCTGAGCGGGGCGCTGGGTTTCCTGCCCGAGCTGGTCTTCGCCGGGCCGGTCGACACGGCGATCCCCCCGGCGGTGGCCGGCGAGGTGCTGGCCACCATGCGGGAAGCGCTGTCGAACATCGCCCGGCACGCCGACGCCCATTCGGTCTGCGTCGAGGTCCAGGCGGGGTCGGAGATCCGGTTGCGCATCTCCGACGACGGCCGGGGACTGCCCACCCAACCCCGCCCGGGGTTCGGCCTCCGCAACATGGCCAGCCGGGCGGAGGCTCTCGGAGGCCGCTTCAGCGCTCGGCGCCACAACGGCGGAGGCACGGTGGTGGAGTGGGCCGTCCCCGCAACGGCCTAGGCCACCCGGCGGATCCCCTCGCTCCGCTCGATCGACTCGGCTTCGTCGTGGAACTTCCGTTCGAGCCCGGCCATGAAGCCCACCATCTCCCGCCAGACAATGGCGAAGCCTCCGACCGCCAGGCCCGTCATCGTGACTCCGATCCACGATCGCCGCACCGGAACCGCCCACATCGTGAACAGGTCGGTCCTGGCCAGCCACGCCGCACAGAGCCCCAGCACCACGTGCGAGGCGGCCACGAACTCCCGGGCCACCTGCACGTAGCGGTTCACGATCGAGCCGACCGCGTAAACCCCCAAGCCCATCAACACGATGACTGCGAATCCATACATGAACCCACTCCTTTCGAGTGCACGCCCCCTGCCTTCGAGGCTGGGGCATGCGCGGCGAGCGGTGCTAGAGGCGAAAGTCCCTTGCCCGGCAGGCGGTTCGGATCAATACTCCAGGTAGATGCCTGGGATCGACGTGAACGAGGCAGTCGACATTCTGTGGCTCACGGCCGGATTGAGCTGCGACGGTGATTCGGTGGCGATGACCGCCGCTACGCAGCCCCGCCTGGAGGATCTGGTGGACGGCACCCTTCCGGGCGTGCCCCGGATGCGGCTGCACCATCCGGTCCTCGCCTACGAGGTGGGCGACGAGTTCCTGGAGGCCTTCCGGCGAGCGGCGGCCGGCGAGATGGATCCGTTCATCCTCGTCGTCGAAGGGTCACTGCCCGACGAACGTCCCGCCGGTGAAGGCTACTGGGCGGCCTTCGGCCATGACCCCGACAGCGGCGAACCGATCAGCACCTGCACCTGGGTGGACCGCCTCGCCCCCCGGGCGTGGGCCGTGGTGGCGGTGGGCACCTGTGCCGCCTGGGGCGGCATCCACGCCATGGCCGGAAATCCCACCGGGGCCAAGGGCGTCGAGGAGCATCTCGGCCCGGGCTGGCGCTCGGCCGGAGGGATGCCGGTCATCAACCTGCCCGGCTGCCCCGTCCAGCCCGACAACTGCACCGGAACGCTGCTCCACCTGTTGCGGCAAAGGGTCGGGCAAGCGGGGGCGCTGGAACTGGACGGGCTCGGGCGCCCGGCGTCGCTGTTCGGGGAAACGGTGCACGAGTGCTGCGACCGGGGCGGGTGCTACGAGCAGGCCGACTTCGCCGACGGGTACGGCACCCACGGCTGCATCGTCAAGCTCGGCTGCTGGGGTCCGGTCGTCGACTGCAATGTCCCCCGGCGGGGCTGGATGGGCGGCGTCGGTGGCTGTCCCAACGTGGGCGGGACCTGCATCGGCTGCACGATGCCGGGATTCCCCGACAAGTTCATGCCGTTCCTCGAGGAACCTCCCGGGGCCCGCATGTCGGCCTCGGCGGTCGTGCTCTACGGCCGGACGGTGCGGGCGCTGCGCGAGGTGACGCGGGCTTCGATGCAGGTCGTGCCGGAGTGGCGGAGGCGATGAGCCCGCCCGTCGTCGAGAAGGTGTGGGAACCCATCACCCGCATCGTCGGGAGTCTGGGGATCCACACCAAGGTCGACTTCGCCGACCGCCGGGTGACCGAGTGCCACTCGACCTCGTCGATCTTCCGGGGCTACAGCGTGTTCATGCGGGGGAAGGATCCCCGCGACGCCCACGTGATCACCAGCCGGATCTGCGGGATCTGCGGAGACAACCACGCCACCTGCGCGGTCTACGCCCAGAACATGGCCTTCGGCGTCCGGCCGCCGGCGCTGGCCGAATGGATCATCAACCTGGCCGAGGCGGCCGAGTACATGTTCGACCACAACCTCTACCAGGACAACCTGGTGGCCGTGGACTTCTGCGAGCGGATGGTGGGCGAGACCAACCCGGCGGTGCTGCGGCGGGCGGAGACCACCGCCGCCCCCCGGGCCGGCGAGCACGGCCACCGGACGGTGGCCGACATCATGCGGGCCTTCAACCCCTACGAGGGAGAGCTGTACCGGGAGGCCCTGGCCATGAGCCGGCTGACCCGGGAGATGTTCTGCCTGATGGCCGGCCGCCACGTCCACCCCTCCACCCTCTACCCCGGGGGGGTGGGCACGGTGGCCAGCCCGGAGCTGTTCGACGAGTACCTCGTGCGGCTGCTGCGCTACGCCGAGTTCCTCAAGCGGATGGTGCCCCTCCACGACGACCTGTTCGACTTCTTCCTCGACGCCCTCCCCGGCTACGAGGAGGTGGGCCGGCGCCGGGTGCTGCTCGGGTCGTGGGGCGCCTTCCAGCACCCCGAACACTGCGATTTCCGCTATGAGTCCATGAGCGACTGGGGCCGGGCCATGTTCGTGTCGCCGGGCATCGTCATCGACGACGAGCTGGTGACCACCGACCTGGTGGAGATCAACCTCGGCATCCGGATCCTGCTCGGCAGCTCCTTCTACGACGACTGGGAAGGGCAGGAGGAGGTCTTCGTCACCCGGGACCCGCTCGGCAATCCCGTCGACGTCCGCCATCCCTGGAACCAGACGACGTTGCCCCGGCCCCAGACCCGCCAGTTCGCCGATCGCTACACGTGGGTCATGTCGCCGCGCTGGCTCGACCGCCGCACCGGTGAGCTGCTGGCCCTCGACACCGGGGGCGGGCCGCTGGCCCGGCTGTGGGTGACGGCCCGGGCCGGCCTGGTCGACGTGCCGGGCGTGACGGCCGACGGCGGCGGCATCGACATCTCGCTGCCCCGCACGGCCGAGCGCCCGGAGGTGACCTGGCGCTGGACGGTGCCCCGATGGTCCAACGCCCTGGAGCGGGACCGGGCCCGCACGTACTACCAGGCGTACAGCGCCGCGCTGGCCTTCCACTTCCTCGAGCAGGCGATGACCGAGCTCCGGGCGGGGCGGAGCGAGACCTGGTCGCCGTTCACCGTTCCCTCCGACGCCATCGCCTGCGGATTCCACGAGGCCGTGCGGGGCCTCCTGTCGCATCACGTCGTCATCCGCGACGGCCAGATCGCCAACTACCACCCCTACCCGCCGACGTCGTGGAACGCCAGCCCCCGCGACTGCTTCGGGACCCCGGGGCCCTACGAGGACGCCGTCGAGGGCACGCCGCTGTTCGAAGAGAACGGCCCCGACGACTTCAAGGGCATCGACGTCATGCGGACCGTCCGCAGCTTCGATCCCTGCCTGCCCTGCGGCGTCCACCTCTATCTCGGAGGCGGCCGCACACTGGCGACGCGGCACGCCCCCTGATCCGCCGATGCCGGCCCTGCCCCCGCAGCATCTGGCCGTCCTGCGGCGCCTGGCGGAGGTGGGGCGCGACGGTGTCGCCCCCCGGCCCACCCGTCCGGCGGCGGAGACCGCCGAGGACCGGGCCCACCGCACGGAGCACCGCTTCCAGACGCTGATCGAGCAGATTCCGGCGGTCGTGTTCGTGGCCGACCTCGCCGAGGGCGAGAACGAGGTCTACGTCAGTCCCCAGATCGAGGCGCTCCTCGGCTTCAGCCAGCGGGAATGGCTGGAGAACCCGCTGCTGTGGTACTCGCAGTTGCACCCCGACGATCACGAGGTCGTGATCGCCGCCTTCGCCCGGGGCGTCCAGACCGGCGAGCCGTTCCGGGCCGAGGTCCGCTTCTTCGCCCGTGACGGGCAGACGGTGTGGATCCAGGGCGAGGCCCGGCTCATCCGGGACCGGGCCGGCCGCCCGGAGTGCTTCCAGGGCGTGGCCTTCGACATCAGCCCGTCGAAGCGGGCGCAGGCGCTGATCAACGAGACGCAGCGGGCCCAGACGGAGGCGGCCCGGAGCCGGGCGGCCGAGCTGGCCGAAGCCAACGAGCGGCTCCGGGTGCTCAACGAACAGCTGCAGGAGACCACGGTCAGGGCCGAAGAGGCGGCCGCCACCCGGGCCAATTTCCTGGCCACCATGAGCCACGAGCTGCGCACGCCGCTCAACTCGGTGATCGTGCTCGCCCACCTCCTCGGGGAGACGGCGCTCAGCCCGTCGCAGCGCGACATGCTGAACTCGCTGCAGCTCTCCGCCGGCTACCTGTTCGACCTCATCAACGACGTCCTCGACTTCAGCCGGCTGAAGGCCAACCGGGTGGAGCTCGTCCCCCGCCGCTTCCACCTGCAGCACTGGCTGGAGGACACGCTCGACATCGTGGCCCCCCGGGCGGCGGAGAAATCGCTGGGGCTGCGCTACGAGCTCGCTCCGGGCACGCCCCTCCAGGTGACGGCCGACGACGGCCGGCTCCGGCAGGTGCTGGTCAACCTGCTGTCCAATGCCGTCAAGTTCACACCGGCCGGCGAGGTTGTCGTGCGGCTCCGGGCCGAGCCGGTCGACGGCGTGCTCACCCGATTCGTGTGCACCGTCCGCGACACCGGCATCGGGATCGAGCCGGAGCGTCTCGGATACCTGTTCGACGAGTTCCGTCAGGCCGACAGCGGCATCGCCCGGGAGTTCGGGGGCAGCGGCCTCGGCCTGGCCATCTCCCGGTCGCTGGTGGCCCTCCTGGGGGGAGACATGGCGGTCGAGTCGGAGCCCGGGAAGGGGTCCGAGTTCAGCTTCAGCTGGTTGTGCGTCGCCGGGGACGGCGCCGACGAGCCCGCGCCCGATCCGCAACTGGCCGGGCGTTCCTGCCTGATCGTCGACGACCGCCGGGGCGACGCCGAGCTGCTGGCCAGGCTGACGCGCTCGCTCGGCATGGAGCCGGCGGTGGCCGGTGACGCAAAGGAGGCCCTGCGGTGGCTGCGCGGGGGCCGGCGCTTCGATCTGGCCGTCGTCGGCCACAACGCCCCCGGTCCGGCCCGCCCGCTGGTCGAGGCGCTGGTGGGCGCCCAGACGGGGGCGCCGCTCCCCGTCCTCGTCTCGGCCTACGCCACCGCCGGGCCGACCCTGCGGGCTGAGGGCTTCGCCTATGCCGGGCTCCTGGCCAAACCGCTGCGCCAATCCGCCCTCGGCGCCCTGCTGGCCGAGGTGTTCCGGACGGGGTCCGTGCCCGGCACCTCGGCGCAGTTCCCCGCCGGCCCGCCCGTGCGGTCCGACCTCCGGATCCTCGTCGTCGACGACAACGCCATGAACCGCCACGCTGCCGATCTGCTGCTGCAGTCGCTGGGCTACCGGGCCGAGGTCGCCGTCGGGGGCGCCGAGGCCATCGAGGTGGTCGCCCGCCAGCCCTTCGACCTCGTCCTGATGGACCTGGCCATGCCCGGTGTCGACGGGCTCACCGCCACCACCGAGATCCGCCGCCGGGGCGGGGCCATCCACCAGCCGGTCATCGTGGCCCTCACGGCGACCACCGACCCCCAGGACCGGGAGGCGTGCTGGAAGGCGGGAATGGACGGCGTCCTGACGAAGCCGATCGACCGCTCGGAACTGGTGCGCACCCTGACCAAGGTCGGGACCAGCCGGGCGCGGCCGATCCTTTCCCCGGCCGCCGGCGTCCCCGCCGGGCCCGACCACGACGCCTCTGTCCTCGGCGAAGTCGCCGCCCAGTTCGGCGCGGGGGCGGCCCGGGAGTTCGTCACCATGTTCGAACGGGGTTCGGCGAGCTCCCCGCGGGCGATCATCGTCGCGCTGGCCGGAGGCCGCACCGACGAGGCCTGCCGTCTGGCCCACACGCTGAAATCGAGCGCCCGGCTGGTGGGCGCCATGGCGCTCGCCCGGGCCAGCGAGGAACTCGAGCGCCACCTCCGGGTGAACGATCTGCTGGCCGGCCGCAACGCCGCGGCCCGCCTGCCCCGGCTCATGGCCGAGGCCCTTCAGTGGCTGGCGAGCGTGCAGCCGGGGCCGGAGAACCTCAGCACCGCTCCGCGGTGAGCCGCTCGAGGAACGGGACGAGGTGGCGGATCTCCGCCTTGTCCAGCCAGCCGTCGGCGCCGGCCGCCGCCGTCTCCCGGGCCACGTCGGGCACCGCCCCGGAGCACAGGACGATCGTCGCCTCGGGCAGCAGCTCCCGGAGCAGGCGGGCGAGGTCGAAGCCCCGCCCGTCGGGCAGGACCACGTCGATCATCACCACGTCGGGCTCGAGGTCCGGGGCGTCGGCCAGGGCGGCGGCGCTGGTGCCGGCCTCCCCCACCAGCTCGTAACCGGCCTGCTCCAGCATCAGCCGGTAGAGGAAGCGCAGGTCGGAGGAGTCTTCGACCACGAACACCCGGAGGGGATCCTTCACGGACGCGGATCCGCCCGGGGGAGATGCACGGTGAACGTGCTGCCGGCTCCCTCCACCGAGTCGACCTCGACCCACCCGTGCTGGGCTTCGGTGAACTCCTTCACGATGGCCAGCCCGATTCCCGTTCCTGACCGCCGGGAGTCGGGCCCGGCCCGGTAGAAGCGGTCGAAGATCTTGTTCGCCTCCCCCTCGGCCACGCCGGGGCCCTCGTCGGACACCGAGATGGCCACCATGCCGTCCTCCTGCTCGGCGGCCACGGCGATGGTCGAACCGGCCGGCGAGAACTTGGCCGCGTTGGCCACGAGCTGCTCCAGGACCCGGGTCAGAGCGGCCGGATCGGCCATCACCCCGAGGTCGTCGGCCACGGCCACGGTGATCTCGTGGCCTTCCACCGTGGGCCCGGCCCGGTTGAGCGCCACCGTGACGAGCTTCGCCACCGACTCCGGCCCGAGCCGGACGGCCAGCTGGCCGCGCTCGAGGTAGATGAAATCGAGCAGGTCGCTCATCAGATGGTCGAGCCGGCCGGCGGCGCGACCGATGCGGGTGGCGATCTCGAGCCACTTCTCGGCCCCCGGCTCGGCGGCCAGGTCGGCGGTGAGGATGTCGGTGAAGCCCTGGATGGCGGCCAGCGGTGTCCGCAGCTCGTGGGACACCGATGACAGGAAGTCGTCGCGCAGCCGGTCGAGTTCCCGGAGCCGGCCGCTCGCCTCCCGCTCCCGCTGCAGGGCCACCCGCTGGGCCTGCTCCACCAGCTTCCGATCGGTCACGTCGCGGATGGCGGCCGAGATGACGAGCCCGTCGCTCTGTTCCAGCGGGCTGAGGGAGATCTCCACCGGAAACTCCGACCCGTCCTTGCGGACGCCGTAGAGGTCGAGACCGGCCCCCATCGGCCGCAGCCGGGGCGCCTTGCTGTAGCGGCCCCGATCCTGGGCGTGGTGGGCCCGGGAGCGCTGGGGCACCAGGATCTCCACCGGCTGCCCGACCAGCTCGCCCCGGTCGTAGCCGAACAGCTTCTCGGTCTGGGCGTTGACCAGCTGGATGCGGCCGTCGCCGCCCACGATCACGAGGGCGTCGGCCGCCGACTCGACGAGGCCCCGGAACATCAGCTCGGCCCGCCGGTGCTCGGACATCTCCCGGATCGTGGTGGTGTAGGTGGTGCGCCCGCCGGTCTCGAACGGGCTCAGCGCGATCTCGAGGGGCACCTCGGTCCCGTCCCGTCGCAGCCCCCAGAACTCCCGCCCGGTGTCGAGCGGGCGAACCCGGGGATCGGCCATGTACTTGGCCCGGTGGGCGACGTGGGCCCGCCGCAGGCGGGGCGGCACCAGCATCTCCACCGGCTGGCCGACCAGCTCGGTCCGGTCGTAGCCGAACAGTGTCTCGGCCCGGCGGTTCACCAGCTCGATGATCCCGTCGCCCCCGATGATCAGGACGGCGTCGGGGGCCGACTCCAGCAGGCCCCGGAACATCGCCTCGGCCCGGCGGTACTGCGTGACGTCCCGCACGGTGGCCGTGGCCGACAGGTGCCCGTCGATCTCCAGCGGGCTCAGCCCGACCTCGACGGGAAACTCGGTGCCGTCCTTGCGCAACCCGTAGAGGTCACCCTGTGACCCCATGGGCCGGACGTCGGGAGCGGCGAAGAACTGCTCCCGGCGCTCCCGGCTGGCGCCGCGCTGGCGGGCCGGCATCAGCATGGTCACCGGTTGGCCCAGCAGCTCGGCCCGCCCGTAGCCGAACATGAGCTCCGTCTGGCGATTGACCTGCTCGATGGTGCCCCGGTCGTCGACGATCAGGATCGCCTCCGGGGCGGTCTCGAACAGCGCCGCCAGGCGGGCGTCGGCCTGGCGGATCCCGGCCATGTCCCGGGCGATGAGGGTGGCACCGGTGATCCAGCCCGACCGGTCGCGCAGCGGCACGATCGTCAACGACACCTCGAGCTGGTGCCCATCGCGGTGCTGGCGGACGGCGTCGACGCCCTCGATCCGCTCCCCCCGGGCCACCCGCTGCACGACGTCGGCGACGACCTGGAGTCGGTCGGGCGGCGCCAGCATCGACAGCGGTTGGCCGACGGCCTCGTCGGTGCGGTAGCCGAAGAGCCGCTCGGCGCCGGGGTTCCAGCCCGTGATGGTCCCCTCGCCCGTCTTGTCGATCACGATCACGGCCTCGTCGCAGTTGTCGAGGACGGCCGCCAGCCGTTGCCAGGCCTCGACGTCGCGGAACCGCAACCGCTGCAGTGCACTGTTCCGGCGCCGTTCGGCTTCCTCCTGACCGGAAGGGTCCGAGGCCGCCCGCACGACGGCCAGCAGGCGATCCCGCTGGAAGGGCTTCGTCATGTAGTCGAAGACGCCGATCTCCCAGGCCGCCTGCTCGTCCCGCACGTCGACCCGGGCCGTCAGCATGATGACGGGGATGCCGGCCGTGGCGTCGTCGGCCTGGAGCGCCTGCAGGACCTCCGTCCCGTCCATGTCGGGGAGCATGAAATCGAGCAGGATCACCGCCGGGTGGTCGGCCCCGGCCAGGGCCAGGGCCGACGCTCCGCTGGCGGCCGACGCCACCGCGAACCCGGCCGAGCTGAGGTAGAGCTCGCACAGGGCCAGCATGTCGGCATCGTCGTCGACGACCAGCACGAGCGGAGACGCGTGATCAGCCAAGATCTCTCTTCACCTCGCAACCCCCTGCCGTGCCCTGATTGTGAACCCCGGGCGCCGACGCTGTCAGCGGAGCATTCCCCAGTCCCGCTGCCGCCACAGCCGCGACGTTCACGGGCGCGGCCGCCGGCGAGGCTCGGAGGGTGGGTCTCCGGCCTCGCCGACGGCCTGACGGGCAGCCCGCGATGCCGTCAGGGCATCGGATGGTTGAGGAAGAAGTCGACCATGGCCTTCGTTTCGTCCGGCCCGTTGGGATAGCTGTAGTCCTGGCAGGAACAGCCCCCCGACCAGGCGTGCTTCATCTGGTCCACCCGCCAGTACTGGAGGACCTCCCGGCCGTGCCCGTCGGCGTAGGACGTGACGGTGTACTGGCCGCCGAACCCGAAGTCCGACTTGGTGGCCGCCGCCGCGGTGGGAACGCTGCCGTTCAGCACACCGTCGTCGGCGAGGTCGTTGGTCGTCTGCCACTGCTGGACGAGGTGATCGGCATTGGCCACGGGGACCGTCTTGTCCGCACCCCCGTGGACGATCACCGTCGGGACCACCCGGGCGTGGGACCCCATGGCCTGGTAGGCCGCCCGGCCCGACTGCTTGGCATCGAGGATGTAGCCGCCCATCGCCGCCACGCCGCCGTTGTACTCGATGCCCGACCCGACGCCGCTGGCGGCGTAGACGTCGGGGTACGTGGCGGCCATCACGTTGGACATCGCCGCCCCGGCGGAAAAGCCCTCGACGTAGACGCGCTTGGCGTCGACGGTGTAGTTCTGCTGCACCCACTGGGTGATGCCGGCGATGATCGACGGCTCGCCCTGACCCCGCTGCTGGTGCTCGGGCTTGAACCAGTTCCAGCAGCTCATCGAGTTGGCCTTGGAATTCTGCTCCGGATACACGGCGATGAAGCCCTTCGCCTCGGCCAGGTTGTCGAGCTTCGTCTGCTTCCCGAAGATGTCGGCCGTCTGCGCACAGCCGTGGAGCGCCACGACCAGCGGCACCGCCGTACCGGCCTTGTACGTGGCCGGCACGTAACCGCGGTAGTTCCGCGTGCCGGCGGCGTTGGTAAACTGCCCGGTGAAGTACCGGCCCTTGAGCGGGCCGGAGCTGTCGGGGCCGGGCATGCCGAACCCGCCGCCGGGGATGCCCACGCTGGTGCCGGGGGTGCCGCCGGGGAACGTCGGAGTCCCCCCCGGGAGTGTTCCGGGCGTCAACATGCCGAAGAAGACGGCCCAGAGCGCCATCAGCGAAGTCAGCAATTCGTTCTCCTTCTCGCTCGATAACTTCGGGCGAACGGTAGAGGGAGGGCGCAGGGCTGCGAATGCAGGAATACGAGAATTCCGTGTCGCCGATTTGGGCGATTTGACGGGAGACGCCCTGCCCGCCGGAGGCCACGAACTGTCCCGGTGCTGTCCAGCCGAACAGTGGGGTTGAGCCCGGCCGGGCGCGACGGTGAACCCTATTGCCCGCCCCTCAGCCGAGGAGAGTGCCCGTGGATTCGAAGGCCGCAGTGATCAGCCCGGCATCGACCCGGTCCTCCGTGCGCGCCTTCGCGACCGACACGGCGGTGCTGGTGCGCCGGAACCTGCTGCTGTCGTCGCGCACCCCGGTGCTGATCGTCGTGGGAGCGATCATGCCGGTGATGTTCATCCTCCTCTTCCGCTACGTGCTCGGCGACTCCATCGACGTCAGCGGCTACCCCCGCTACGTCGACTACCTGGTGCCCGGCGTGATCGTGCAGACGTCGCTGTTCGGGGGGTCGTCCTCGGCGGTCGGCGTGGCCGAAGACCTGACCCGGGGGGTGACCGACCGGCTCCGTTCCCTCCCCACGCGGTCGGGGGCGATCCTCGCCGCCCGGACCCTGGCCGACCTGATGCGGCTGGCCTTCACAGTCGGGCTCATGCTGGCCGTCGGCGTCCTCGTCGGCTTCCGGTTCCACAACGATCCGGTCCCGTGCCTGGCCGGCCTGGCTCTCGTCCTGGTCTTCGGCTACGCCTGCTCGTGGTTCTTCGTGCTCCTGGGGCTCGTCATCCCCAACGTGGAGGCGGTGACGGTGGCGGCCATGGCCATCACCTTCCCCCTCGTCTTCGCCGCCTCGACGTTCACCACCCCCGCCTCGATGCCCCACTGGCTCGCCGTCTTCGCCACCAATCAGCCCGTCACCCACGCCGTCGACGCCCTGCGGGCCCTGACCCAGGGCCGGGGCCCGGCCGGGCCGCCGGTGGTGGCCACCCTCGCCTGGTCGGCGGGGATCCTGCTCGTATCGGCCACTCTGGCCGTCCGCCGGTTCCGGCTCGGCTGAGAGAAACAGGAGGTCTTTGTCATGCCCGTCCGGGGTCCGCTCACGACGCAGCTATCTCCCGGGGCCGCCGTCTCGATGGCCGACCTCGGGCCGGACCTCGACTACGCCGACTGGCGCAGCGAGGTCCTCAACCTGACCACCGGGAGCGACCCGACCTACTTCGGCTGGCCGCAGACCCATGGCCTGCAGCGCCTGGCCGTGCTCCGGGGCGGCGTGCTGTCGCCGCTGGCCGAGAGCGACACCATCCATGAGGTGGGCCGAGCCATGCTGGCCGACGCCCTCCACGCCGCCGGCACCGTCGACCTCGAGGACTGGGCCGAGAAGCTGGCCGACGAGTTCGTCGACGAGGTGATCGGCCCGGAGGGGCACACCGGCTTCGAGATCCGGATGCGGACGGTGGCGGCCTGGGTCCTCGGACGGAGCCTTGCCGGCTCCTCGTGGTGACGCCGAGCCCGATCCCGGAAAAGAGGAGGTCGTCGATGACCGGCAGTCTCGGGAGACGGGCGGTGATCCTGGTGGTGTCAGCGGCGGGAGTCATGTCGGTGTGGACGGCCCCGCCCGCCAATTCTCAGGCCTTCGGCCACGGCATGTGCGGCGACACCGCCGGCGGTGACGGACAGGGCCAGACCGGTGGCACCCAGAACCTCATCTGCCAGGGCGCCGGGCTCATCTTCGTCGGCCCGGCCGTGGGGCAGGTCGCGGCAGTCATCGGCCCGACGGTCATCGGCCCGGTCAGCGCCGGGGCCGTCAACGTATCGGCCGGCGACATCGCCGGGAATGCCGCCTCGGGCACCGTCCAGGGGCCCTGACAGAGTGTGCAGGGCCGAGGGTGTCGTGGCACCCTCGGCCCTGCGACGCCGGCATCGAGAGGGAACGAGGGGGACACAGACGGTTCCCCCGTGCCGACGGACTGCGCACTCTGACCCCCCAAGGTTGAGCCCGCCGGCGGGGCCCCGCACCACGCGTCCGCGTAGTTAGGCGAGATCGGTGTAGATGATCTCCCGGAACGTCATGGGGCCCAGCGACACGCCCCGGGCCCGGGCCGCCTGGCGGCGGGTGGCGCCCTCGGCGGCCCACGCCTCCATGGCCTCCTCGTCGGTCCATACCGTCCCCACCAGCCCCTCCCCCGTCACCCGATCGATCATGCGGCACAGCGCGCAGAAGCCGCGCCGGGCCCTGATGGCCGGCAGCACCTCGCTGGTGAAGTCGGCGAAATTCGCGTCGATCCGGCTCGGATCCATGGAGATCCGGGTGAACACCATCGGCAGGCCGGTCGCCGGGGATTCGCTGACGTTGAAGACGACCTGGTCGAAACGCTCGACCTGCAGCTCTCCTCCGAAGATGTGGAGCGCCTCGGCCCGGAGCTTGCCGGCCGTGCTCTCGCTGGCATCCCGGTCGGCGGCCGTCTCCCAGAACGACAGGATTCCCACCACCCCGGCCGACCAGTCGGCGGCCGCCAGCAGGCCCCGGTACCCCTTCTGCTCGCTCAGCGCCGGTGCGACCTTTTCCCGCAGGAAACTGACCCCGTCATCGATCTGATCCGCTCCGGTCATCGTGACGTATCGCGTGTGCATCGCTGCCTCCCTTCGGCAGTCCGGTTGTAACGCCGGTCCCGCAGGGGATCTAGGGCCGTTCGGCCCGATCCACTGTTCCTGCGGCCAACGGAATTCGTCCCTCGGGACATTCGGACAACCGGTCGGGCCGTGCGACTGTGGGCCTGCACAAAGGAGGAGCGACATGCGACTGCATCGGAGCCGTAGGGCCGCACGCCGGCTCGGGGTCACGGCGCTCGGCCTGGCGACGGCGGGAGTGGCGATGGTGGGCGGAGCCCTGCGCACCGAGGCGGCGGGCTGCGGCGCCGCCCCCGGCGACTACTACGGCACCTTCGTCGCCCATCGGGCGCCCGCCTCCGACGCCCCCGACCACGCCGACGACGAGCCGCTGACCACGACGTTCAGCCCGCCGGACCACGTGGACATCGACAACCGGGCGTCCCGCAACGGCCAGGTCTACGCCACCCAGAAGGGCAGCGGGACCTTCTCCGTCAATCCCCTGGCCTGGACGGAGAAGGGAACCCGCACCTTCGGTGGGAAGTCGGCGGCCTACGAGATGTCCTTCACGGCGTCGAAGGTGGAGTGCGCCGACGGCGACCGGGTCTCCCGCTTCACCGGCACGTTCAGGAGCCCGTCGACCGACCGCACCGACACCGAGTCCTACCAGCGGACCTCGTGAGTCAGCGCTGGCCGGTCAGGGTGAGGAAGACATCGTCGAGCGACGGCCGGCGCACACCCAGGTCGTCGACGGCGATGCCGTCGGCCTCGATGCGGCGGGCCACGGCCATGAGTGTCGGCACCCGCTCGTCGGTCGGCAGCGTGACGCGCTGGCCGCGGTGGTCGACCAGCGGGGCACCGGTCCCCAGCCCGTCGAGCATCCGGACGAGACGACCGACATCGTGCTGTTCCGCCGGGCGCACCTCGATGACGTCGCCGCCGGTCCGCTGGCGCAGCTCGTCGGGCGTACCGCTGGCGATCAGGCGCCCCCGCTCGATGACGGCGATGCGGTCGGCGAGGCGGTCGACCTCCTCCAGGTACTGCGAGGTCAGGAGAACCGTCGTGCCGTCGCGGACGAGGTCCTCGATGAAGGCCCACAGCTCGAGGCGGGTGCGGGGATCGAGCCCGGTCGTCGGCTCGTCGAGGATGAGGAGCAGCGGCGAACCGATCAAGGTGGCGGCGAGGTCGAGGCGCCGGCGCATGCCGCCGGAGTACGTGAGGACGAGGCGGTCGGCGGCGGCCGTCAGCGAGAGGCGGTGGAGCACCTCCTCGGCCCGCCGCCGGGCGGCCGCCCGGCGCAGACCCGACAGCCGGGCCACCATCTCGACGTTCTCCCGGCCGGTCAGCATGTTGTCGACGGCGGGGACCTGGCCGGAGTAGGCGATGAGCGACCGGACGAGGTTGGCCCGGCGGACGACGTCGACGTCGGCCACGTAGACGTGGCCGGCATCGGGCCGCAGCAGCGTGGCCAGGATCCGGACGAGGGTCGTCTTGCCGGCGCCGTTGCGGCCCAGGAGCCCGAAGACCGTGCCCCGCTCAACGGTGATGTCCAGACCGGCCAGGGCCACCGTCGATCCGAACGACTTCTCGACGGCCTCGACCCTGATCATCGGTGCATTGCACTCCACGATCGATCCTCCAGTCACGCCCGACGGATCGGGATCTTCCTGATGGCTTTCCTGGGGCCGACCTCCGACGGCGACGCGCGGCGGTCCGGAGGGCCACCGCGCGTCCCTTGCCCGCCGTCGGCCGGACGTTCAGTTGTGGTTGCCGTCGAGCTGCGGCACGGCGCCCCAGCACTCGGGATGGGGCTTGTCGTGCAGCGGGCCGAGCGGGCCGTAGGGGCCGAGCGGTCCCAACGGGCCGAGGTTGTAGGCGAAGAACAGGCACTTGAACGACGAGCCGTCCTGGCCGGGAAAGAACGAACCGGTGTCGGGCAGCCCGAAGTTGGGCATGGCCGGCGAGGCGAAGCTCGGCATCGACAGGCTCGGGCCGGTGTCACGGACCCCGGCCGCCAACGCCGGCGCAGCGACGCCGGCCGCGGCCACCAGCCCGATCACGGTGGGGGCCATCATGGTTCGAAGACGGGACATGGGCGAACCTCCTGAGGCTGGGGCGACCGGGGTTGCCGCCTGACGGTTGATCCGGGCACCTTGCGAGTGCACCCCGCCGTCCTCGCCGGTCACGGGACGGGATTCAGCTCCGCCAGCCGCATGGCCAGGAAGAGGATGAGCAGGTCGTCGGGGTCGTGGGGGTCCCGGCCGCACAGCTCCTTCACCCGGCGGAGCCGGTACATGACCGTGTTGGGATGGACGTGGAGCATCTCGGCGCTCTTCGTCAGGTTGAACCCGGCATCGACGTAGGCCCGCACCGTCTGCATGAGCGCGGTCTGGTGCCCCTCGTCGTAGTCCAGGAGCGGGTGGAGCGTGTCGTCGAGAATCCGGCTGACGTGCGGTGTGAACCGGGCGATGTGGTCGATGAGGACCTCGTCCAGCGTCACCGGGCGGCCGATGATGCCGCCCAGGGCGGCGATCTGGCCCGCCTCCTTCGCTTCGGCGTAGGCCATGGCGATGCCGGCCAGACCCGGCTGCCAGCCGCTCATGCCGACGCCGACGCCCCGGTCGGCGACGGCCGACGCCAGGGCCGACGCCTCCTTCTTGGCCGCCTGCATCTGCTTCAGCTCGGCCAGCGGGTACAGCGCCACCACATCGGAGTACCGGACGCCGATGAGCAGCCCGCCGCTCTCGGGCCGGAGGCAGGTTCGGGCCACGCCGACGATCGACGCCACGTCGCTCTTGCCGACCGGCACCTCCTGGGGCCGGATCGAGAACACGACGTAGTTCTCGGCCAGCCGGAGACCGAGCGACCGGGCCCGGCGCAGGGCCCAGTCCGGATCGTGGCCCGCCCCGAGCAGCGCTTCGAGCAGGTCGCGGGGCAGCACCTTGGCGTTGTGCGTCAGGCCCTGCGACTCGATGAGGTAGGCATGGGCCGCCACCGTCGAGACGAGGTCGACGTGGCGCATCACCTGGCCGGCGATCTCCAGCCCCGCTTCGAGTTCGTCGGGATCCGATCCGAGTACCGCCCGGAAGGCGTCCCACACGCCCTCGCCCCAGATCCGGGCCGCATGCAGGAACGACTCCAGCGAGATGCCCTGATGCGTCCGGCGGGCGGCCGCCGCCCGTGTCTTCTCGAAGTGCTGCAGCGCCTGAGGCCCCGCCCGGCCGAGGTTGAACAGCAATGCCTCGAGGTTGTCCCGGGCCACGCCGGCGGCGTCAACCGTGACCGCGTCGTCGGCGACGCGGTAGTCGACGATCTGCTCTGCGTAGCGGGCGGCGATGTGCCGGGCGATCTCGTCCTCCCGGCCGGTGAGCCGGGCGGCGATGGCCCGGACCGTTTCGTTCGTCGGAGTGCTCGAAGCGTCGTTCGTCGGATTTTCGGTTTCCTGCATGGGCGCCATAGCCCTGCCCCTTTACGGTTTCCCGGAATTCTCAATCGATAAGGAGAACAAATTGGACTTTTTGCGACGACTCGACCCCAGCCGCCGCATGCTGGTGCCCCTGGCGCCATTGTTGGCGCTGTTCATGGCCCTGTTCGGGCTCTGGTGGCCGGGCCTCGGCTCCCAGCTGCCCGGGGGCCTTCCGAACCTGCCGGGCGGCACCCTTCCGACACCGCCGACCACCGCCACCACGCTGCCCGGCGGGGGCGGCGGCGGCGGGACGTCCGGTCCCGGCGTGCTGCCCGGGAAGCACTTCTCGTCCAATTTCACCAATGCGGCGGGAACGCGCAGTTTCAGCGGTTACGTTCCCTCCGGCTACCAGGCCGGCACGGCCCTTCCGCTCGTGGTCGCCCTCCACGGCTGCACGCAGTCGGCCGACACGCTGAGCAAGCAGACGCAGCTCGACAACCTGGCCGAGTCGGCCAAGTTCATCACCGTCTACCCCGAGCAGCCCTCCAGCGCCAACAACCTGGAGTGCTGGAACTGGTTCCAGAGCGCCAACATGCAGCGGGGCTCGGGTGAGCCGTCGATCCTGGCCGGCATCACCCAGTGGGTCCAGCAGAACTACACCGTCGACGCCAAGCGGACCTACGTCGAAGGCTTCTCCGCCGGCGGAGCGATGGCCGTGGTGATGGGCGCCACCTACCCCGACCTCTACGCCGCCATCGGCGCCGGGTCCGGCATCGAGTACAACGGCGGGACCGGCGCTCTCGGCGGCACCCAGCTCGACGCCAAGCAGGCCGGCCAGGCGGCGTACCAGGCCATGGGGGCCAACGCCCGTGTCCTGCCCACGCTCGTCTTCCACGGCGCGCAGGACAAGACCGTGCCGGTGTCCAACGCCACGTCGCTCGTCACCCAGTGGCAGACGACCGACGACCTGGCCGACGACGGCGTGCTCAACGGATCCATCCCCTCGGCCGCCATCTCGACCCAGAGCCTCGTGAGCTCCGGGGGCCAGGCCTACACCGTCTCGAAGTACGGTGACGGCCACGGCCACGAGATCCTGCAGTCGTGGGTGGTCACCAACATGGAGCACGCCTGGTCGGGCGGATGCTCCTGCACCTCGTACTCCTACCCGGCCGGGCCGGACGAGACGAAGGCGATGGTCGACTTCTTCCTCGCCCATCCCAAGCCGTAGGCGGAAGCACCGCTCGGGGCCGGTGGCCGTCATGCCGCCACCGGCCCCGAGCGGGCCCGCAGCACCGGGGCCGACGACGGCCCCGAATGGCGCCGCAGGAAGCGGGCGATCTCCCGGTCGGCCCGGGGCTCGTCCACGATGTAGAGGTGGCCGGCCCGGGGCCACAGCCGCAGCCGGGCCCCGGGTATGCGCTCGGCGAGCAGCACCCCGTTGGCCGCCGGCACGACGACGTCCTGCTCTCCGTGGACGACGAGCGTCGGGGCGGTGATGCGGGACAGGCGGTCGAAGGCGTTGTGGGCCGCGGCCGCCGCCGTGTGGTGCAGATAGGCCAGCGTGTTGGTCGGGGTGACCATGCGCTGGGCGATGTTCTCGGCGATGCGGTCGGCGTGGAGCCGTCGGGTGGTCTCGCCGTAGGTGTAGGGGACGGCCGCCCACTCCGCCTCCTCCGCCCCCATGGTGCCGGCCCGGGCGAAGTAGGTCATGGGCAGCGGCCCGGGAAGGACCGCCCCGGTGCCCCCGGCCGACGTGGCCCCGAGCACCAGGCCCCGCACCCGCTCGGGATGGTGCAGCGCAAGCTCCTGGGCCACCATCCCCCCGAGGGCGATCCCGTAGACATGGACCTGGTCCTCCCCGGCGGCGTCGAGCACGGCCAGGGCGTCGTCGGCCAGCTGCATCACGCTGTAGGGCCAGGCGACGTGGTCGCTCTGCCCGGTGTCGCGGTTGTCGAAGGCCAGCACCCGGAAGCTCTGCGACAGCACCGGGATGGTCGGCCACCAGCCGCTGATCGTCATGCGCTGGCCGGCGATCAGCAGCACGGCCGGTCCCTCGCCGGTACTCTCCCAATGGAGCTTCGTGGACCCGTTCACGGCCAGCGGCATTTGACGTCCCTCCCGAGGTGCGTACACAGGGCGCAGGGCCCGGTGCACCGCCCAGTGAACGGCCTCGCCGCCCGGTTCTCCGCTGGCCGGTCGTACCGTAGGGGCCGTCTCTTCGGTCGGTGCTGCGGGGAGTGGTGGCCCGTAGCGTCCTGGTAGAGCTGGGGCACCGATGACTGCCAACGATCGGAGAACGTCATGAACATCGTCGTCACCGGGGCGTCGGGCGCCCTCGGGCGGCTCGTCGCCGAGGAGCTTCTGGACCGGCTCACGCCCGACGAGATCGTCCTCGTCACCCGGCGCCCGGAGAACCTGCGGGAGTTCCAGGCCCGGGGGGCCGAGGTGCGCTACGGCGACTTCGACGATCCCGCCACCCTGGCGGCGGCCTTCACCGGCGGCGAGCGCCTCCTGCTCATCAGCACCGACGCCATCGGCCGCCGGGTACCCCAGCATGGCGCCGCCATCGACGCCGCCATCGCCGCCGGGGTGGAGCGGGTGGTGTTCACCTCCCACGTCAACCCCATCTTCGAGAACCCCGTCGGGCCCGTCGCCCACGAGGCCGGGGAAACCGAGGAGTTGCTGCACGAGGCCGACATCGACTGGACGGTGCTGCGCTTCGGGAGCTTCGCCGAACTGCAGCTCTCGCCGGCCATCCTGGCCGTGCAGGCCGGCCGCCTGGGGACCAACTGCGGCCGGGGTCGCATCGTGCCGGTGTCGCGCCGGGACTGTGCCGACGCCGCCGCCACCGTCCTCACCACCGACGGTCACGGGCAGGCGACCTACGAGATCACCGGCCCGGAGGGGCTGACGTCGGCCGATCTCGCCGCCCTCTTCGCCGAGCTGAGCGGCCGCACCGTCCGGCCGACCGACATCGGCGACCGGACGCTCGGCTGGATGCTCACCCGGTTCGGAACGCCGAAACCCGTCGCCCAGGCGATCGTGAACTTCGGGCGGGCCATCCGCGAGGGCTACTTCGACGTCATCGACCCCGCCTTCGAGCAGCTCTGCGGCCGGCCGCCCGTCCCGCTGCGGGACGTGCTCGCCCCCGTCCAGGCCGAACTGACCGAAGCAGCCTGACCGATGTGCCGCCGGGTCCTGGCGTTCCTGATCGTGCTCTGCGTCGGTCCGGTGGTCATGAGCGGCGGGGCCCGGGGCGCGACGGCGGTCCCGGCCGCCGGCCGCTATCTCGTCGTCGTGAAGGACGGCGCCTCGCCGGCCGACGTCGTCGCCGCCGTCCAGCGCCTCGGGGCCACCGTCGACCGGTTCTTCGCCACGATGAGGACGGCGGTCGTGTCGCTGCCCGACGAGGGCGTCGCCGCGCTGCGGGGCGATCCCCGGGTCGCCTACGTGGCGCCGGACCGGATCGTGCACATCCTGGCCACGGCCGTCCCGGCGCTGGGCCGGCCGTGGCCGACGGGTGTGGCCCGCATCGGCGTCACGCCGCTCTCCGATCACCAGTCGGCGGCCGGAGGCTCGACCCCGGCCGCCCGCAGGACCGCCGTGGCCCTGCTCGACACCGGCGTGATGCCCCGGTCCGATCTCAACGTGGTCGGGGGGGTGGACTGTTCGGCCGGTTCCTCCGACGACGGCGGCCGCGGCGGCGACGGGACCACGGCCGACCGCAACGGCCATGGCACCCACGTGGCCGGCATCGTCGGCGACCAGGGGCCGCCCGGCGTGGTCGGCGTGTCGCCGGGCACCCCGCTCTACGCCGTGCGGGTGTTCGGGGCCGACGGGTCGGGGCCGATCTCCGACGTGATCTGCGGCCTCGACTGGGTGGCGGCGCACGCCGCGGCCGCCCACATCAAGGTGGCCAACCTGAGCCTCGGCGGGCCGGGCTCGGACGACGGCCAGTGCGGCCGCACCGACCACGACCCGTTCCATGCCGCCATCTGCCGCGTCACCGCCGCCGGAGTGACGGTGGTGGCTGCCGCCGGCAACGACGGCGACGACATGGCCAACTCGACCCCGGCCGCCTACCGCGAGGTCCTGGCCGTCACCGCCATGGCCGACTTCGACGGGCGGCCGGGCGGCCTCGGGTCACCGCCGCTCGACTGCGCGACGTCGGACCGCGACGACGTCGTCGCCCACTACTCCGACTACGCCGTCCCCGGCTCGGCCAACGAGGCCCATACGATCGCCGCCCCCGGCGACTGCATCACCGCCGCCTGGAACGACGGCCGCACCAAGACCCTGTCCGGCACGTCGATGGCCGCGCCCCACGTGGCCGGGCTCGTCGCCCGCTGCATCGACGCCGGCCGCTGCGCCGGCCTCTCCCCCGCCGAGATCATCGCCCGCCTGCGGTCCGACGGCGCCGGCCGCCCCGCCGCCGAGGGCTTCCGGGGTGATCCGAACCAGGCCCTGCCCGGCAAGTACTTCGGCTACCTGGCCACCGACACCGGGTACTAGCGGCTACTCCCGCCCGAGCCGGGCCCGGGCGGGCCAGAGGTTCTCGCCGGGCCCGTCGGGACGGTCGGCCCGGTGGGCTCGGGCGGGCCGCTCGACCGGGCCGTCCTGGCGCAGGGGGCGGATCGGCGGGCGGGGCCGGGGCGGGTGGGCCCGCCGTTCGGAGACGGCCGGGGTGCCCGGCCGCCGGCGGGGCGCGCCACCGAACCGGCGCCGCAGCGCCGCCTCCCACGGCGGCACGACCCGGGCCAGCGTGTCGGCCCGGGAGCAGGTCGGGTCCTGCTCGGTGTCGGCCCGGAAGGCCAGCTCGAACGAGACAAGGAGCGACAGCCCGATCCGCAGCCCGGCCACCGTCGCCAGGCGGGTGAAGTTGGGCTTCCCGGCCGCCACGGCCACGGCCAGGGCGGCCGCCACCAGCAGGAGGTCGAGCCCGATGAGCACCGTGCGGGCCAGGTCGAGGCTGATCGTCGTCATGTGCCGGCTGCGGTCGCCGGCCAGGCTGGCCAGCCCGGCCCGGACGACGGCCACCACGACGCCGATGAAGGCCACGGCCACGCCGGCGAACTGGATCAGCCCGATGAGCGAGTTCACCGATCGGTCCATGCCGGGCTCCTACCCACGACGTCGACCGCTCCATTCCGCTGCCGGGCCCTGCCAGGTGCCAACCTCGGAGGATGGACGGCACGGACACGCCCCGGACGCTGCTCGTGACGGTCACCGGCCGCGACCGGCCGGGTGTCACCTCGGCCCTCTTCGGCGCCCTGGCGGCCGCCGAGATCGAGGTCGTCGACGTGGAGCAGGTCGTGATCCGGGGGCGCCTCGTCCTCGGCGTGCTCGTGGCGGTGGGCGACGCCGAGGCCACGGTCCGTGACGAGCTGGCCGAGGTGGCCGCCCACCTCGGGATGGACATCGAGGTCTCGGCGGGAGCGGCCGAGGACGCCCCCCGGGCCGGGAGCCGGCTGCACGTGACCGTCCTGGCGCCGAAGCTGCGGCCCGCCGCCGTGGCCGCCGTCGCCGCCCGCATCGCCGGAAGCGGCGCCAACATCGACCGGATCACCCGGCTGTCGCGCTACCCCGTCACCAGCCTGGAGCTCGACCTGTCCGGCGCCGACGACCCCGACCGGCTGCGCCAGGGGCTGGTGGCCGAGGCGGCGGCCGGGGGGTTCGACATCGCCGTCCAGCCCGCCGGGCTCCACCGCCGGGCCAAGCGGCTGGTGGTCCTCGACGTCGACTCGACGCTCATCGAGGCCGAGGTGATCGAACTCCTGGCCGAGCGGGCCGGCCAGGGCCCGGAGGTGGCCAAGGTGACCGGGGCGGCCATGCGGGGCGAGCTCGACTTCGAGGCGTCGCTCCGCCAGCGGGTGGCCCTCCTCCAGGGCCTGCCGGAGGCCGCCGTCGACGAGGTGCGCCGCTCGATCCGGCTCACCCCCGGGGCCCGGACGCTGGTCCGCACCCTGAAGCGCCTCGACCACGAGATCGGGATCGTCTCCGGCGGCTTCACCCAGGTGACCGACTCGCTGGCCGCCGACCTCGGCCTCGACTACTCGGCGGCCAACACGCTGGAGATCGTGGACGGGCGCCTCACCGGCGGCCTGGTCGGCCCGATCGTCGACCGGGCCGGGAAGGCGGCGGCCCTGGAGCGCTTCGCCGTCGCCGCCGGGGTCCCCCTCTCCCGGACGGTGGCCATCGGCGACGGGGCCAACGACCTCGACATGCTGACCCGGGCCGGCCTCGGCGTGGCCTTCAACGCCAAGCCCCTGGTGCGGGAGGCGGCCCAGGTGGCCATCAACGTCCGCTACCTCGACGCCATCCTCTTCCTGCTCGGCATCACCCGGGAGGAGGTCGAGGCGGCCGACGCCGCCGCCGGTCTCGACCCCCGCCGCCCGGAGATCGTCGACTAGCGCGGAGATCGCCGGCTAGTTCGCCGACCCCGCCGGCAGGTACAGCTCGGCCGTGGCCACTTCCTTGGCCCGGCTGCGGCACAGGATCGCCGGCCGCCCGGCCGGGAACATCATCACCCGGCGATTCCGGTGGAAGAGAACCGCACCCTCGCAGCGCCCGGGGTCGACCATCAGATCGGCCAGCGTGGCGGCGGTGTCGTCGTGGACGTCGGCGGCGGTGAAGGGGATCGTCTTCCTCATGCCCGGGGAATCGGCACAAATCTCCCGCGCCTTGAGCGCCGCCGCTAACGCCCGCCCGCCGGAGCGGGCCGCACCGGTCGCATCAGGTCGACGGTGACGACGACGGCCAGCACCACCGTCGGGACGACGAAGGCGTCCAGCCGCCAGCGGCGCTCCAGGACGGCGCCGGCCACACCGCCACCGAGGTAGGCGCACCAGATCCCGGCCAGCAGCAGGGCGCGCCGGCGGGCCGCCCGGACGGCCCGGCGGCCGGGGCGGTCGCCGGGCTCCCTCCGCCGGAGGTCACGACGCAGGAACAGGTAGCCGACCCCGCTCTCGGCCATCGACGTGAGCATCCCGGTGACGTAGGTCGTCCGGACGGTGCGACCGCCGACCCGGCGCAACGACGCCGTCTGCAGCCCCATGGCCCCCACGGCCAGTGCCGCCAGCCCGAAGAACGGGCCGGTGCCGATGACCAACCCGGCCCGCAGGCACCGCCGCCCGTAGGCCATCAGCGCCCCCAGCAGCAGGATCTCGGCCGAGAGCGTGACCGACGTCGGCGACCGCATCCCCCGGCGGGCCAGCCACTCGATCACCGCCGCGCCCACCGCCACCGCCACCACGAAGAAGAGGACGGGCAGCCCCCGCGTCAGCGCCTCGGAGAAGGCACCGTGCCCCAGGCTGGCGCCCAGCTCGGAGCTGTTGCCGCTCATGTGGGCGGTGAAGATCCCGAACAGGCTCACATAGCCGGCGACGTCGACGAAGCCGGCCACGCCGGCCAGGGTCACGGCCAGCGCCGCCTTCTCGGTGTCGTCGGCGACGCCGGTGGCCCCATTCACGGACCGGCCGTGTTCGGCGCTACGACTCCGGGCACCGGTCGCCGTCGCCGGCCCCTTCGAAGCGGTAGCCCACGCCCCGGACGGTGGCGATCCAGCGGGGCTGGCGGGCGTCGTCGCCGAGCTTCTCCCGCAGGCGCTTGACGGCCATGTCGACCAGACGGGAGTCGCCCAGGTACTCGTAGCCCCAGACGCGGCGGAGCAGGTCGTGGCGCGTCATCGTCCGGCCGGGGTGGAGCGCCAGTTCCAGCAGCAGCCGGAACTCGGTGGCCGTGAGGTCCAGGGTCCGTCCGGACCGCCGGGCCCGGAAGGCGCCGGAGTCGATCTCGAGGTCCCCGTGGCGCACCACGGTGGCCTGGTCGTCGGCGCCCGCCCGGCGCAGCACCGCCGCCACACGGGCGATCAGTTCCCGGGGGTGGAAGGGCTTCGTGACGTAGTCGTCGGCACCGAGGGCGAGGCCGACGACGACGTCGTCGGGAGACGTCCGGGCCGACACGATCAGCAACGGGACCTGGGAGCTGTGACGGATCACCCGGCACACCTCGAGGCCGTCGATCTCGGGGAGGCCGAGGTCGAGGAGGACGAGGTCGATACCGCCGCGGCGGAACCGGTGGAGGGCGGCGGCGCCGTCGCCGGCGGTCTCGACCGTGAGCCCCGCCCGTTCCAGCAGCAGCGCCGCCGCTTCCCGCACCGCCGGGTCGTCCTCCACCAGCAGGACCCGCCCCGTCACCGGCGCCGGGGCCGGGCGCCGTTCCGCCGTGGGCAGGGGCATGGCCGGCGTCATGGCACACTCCTCCCCGGGCGGCCGGGCGGCGACACGTCCGGTGACGAGGCTGTTACGGCACGAGCGACTGCCGGGCCCGGCGGACGGCGTCCGGCCGGGGCGCGACCGGCAGCGCCACCGTGACGGTGGCCCCCTCCCCCGTCCGGCTGCGGACGTCGAGGTCGGCCCCGATCCGGTCGGCGTGCTGGCGGACGATGGCCAGCCCGAGCCCCGTCCCCCCGGCCGACCGGGCGCTGGTGTAGAAGCGGTCGAAGAGGTGGGGGATGTCCTCCTCGGCGATGCCGGGGCCCCGGTCGCTGACCTCGAGGATCGCCCGTCCGTCCCGGGCGGAGACCCGCACCGCCACTCCCTGCTGACCGTGGCGCAGGGCGTTCTCCACCAGGTTGACCAGGATCCGTTCGACGCTCCACCGGTCGGTCTCGACCGTGACCGGCTCCACCTCCAGCGTCACGTCGTCGGCCCACCGGTAGGCGTCGGCCGCCGCCCCGACGACCTCGTCGAGCCGGACGGGCTCGTGCTCGACGGCGTCGACGGCGGCGTCGAGCCGCCCCAGTTCGAGGAGGTTCAGCACCAGCCGCCGGAGGCGGGCGACGTCGACGATGAGCAGCTCGGCCGGCCGGCGGGCCCGGGGCGGCAGCGCGTCGAGGTCCTCGGCCAGGAGTGAGGCCGCCGTCGTCATGGCGGTGAGGGGGGTGCGGAGCTCGTGGGCGGCGAACGTCGTGAACCGCTTCTCCCGGTCGCGGGCCTCCGACAGCGCGCTGATCTTCTGCTCCAGGGCCTCGGCCATCTGGTTGAAGTGCTCGAAGAGCGCGCCGAACTCGTCGTCGGTGCCGGGCGGCAGCCGGGTCGACAGCAGTCCTTCGGCCAGGGAGCGGGCCGCCTGGCCGGTGATCCGCACCGGCGCCAGGGTGGCCCGGGCGATCGCCGCACCGGCCAGTGCGGCCAAGACGACCACCAGCACCCAGCCGAGGGCCAGGCCGTTACGCATCGTGCCGAGGCTGGCCACGACACCCTCCCGGCTGACGAAGAAGTACATCCGGAGGTCGCTGCCGGGGGGCTGCCCGGCGGCCACGAGGTAGCTCGTGTGCCGGGCCGTCGCCGTGGCGAGGTGGATCTGGCCGTCGGGCGGGAAACGGCGCAGCGACGGCGGGATGTCGGCGGCGGTGAGGGTCCGCAGCGACGACGACACCTTTCCGGCCGGGTCGAGGGCCATCGTCTCGAGCCCGCCCTGCTCCCGGTAGATGTCGAAGAGCCGGTCGAGCTCGCCCGGCTCGACCACGTTGGCGGTCAAGGCCAGGTTGACCTCGGCCTGGCGGCGGGCCCGGTCGGCCAGCGCGGCGTTCCGGTAGTGCGTGGCGGTGAGATAGGCGCCGATGGCCAGGATTCCCGAAGCGGCGCCGGCCACGACGACGAAGGCGGCGGTGAGCCGCGGGCGGAACCGGTTGCGCAGCCGGACCGGCCTCACCGGGACCTCACGGCTCCATTCTACGGCCGGCGACTTCGCCGCTCTCCTTGTAACAGAACCGTTACCGGAGAGCGCGGCGCCTTTTCGGAGGCCGGTGGATCGGCGATACTCCGGAGACGCGGGCCACGAGGAGGAGCATGGGCAGCGAGGTCCTCCTCGTCGATGACGACACGTCGGTGCAGGAGGCGACGGCGCTCCTCCTCGAACGGGCGGGGTTCGGCACCGCCGCCGCCGGCGACGGTGCGGCGGCGCTCGAGCTCTTCGCCGCCCGACCCTTCGTCCTCGTGATCCTCGACCTCATGCTCCCCGCCATCGACGGTCTCGAGGTCTGCCAGCGGATCCGGGAGACGTCCAACGTCCCGATCATCATCCTCACCGCCCGGGGCGACTCGGCGGAGATCGTCGCCGGGCTCGAATGCGGCGCCGACGACTACATCACGAAGCCGTTCGACGCCGACGACCTGGTGGCCAGGATCCGGGCGGTGTTGCAGCGGGCGGCACCGATCGAGCCCCCGACGGTCCTCCACATCGACGGAATGCTGATCGACACCGCCACCTTGCTGGTGCAGCAGGGTGGCCACCCCGTCCGGCTCTCGAGCACCGAGTTCCGCCTCCTGCTGGAGCTGGCCCGTCACCCCCACCGGGTGGTCACCCGGGCCGACCTGCTCCGCGACGTGTGGGGCTACGAGTACCTGGGCGACTCCCGGCTCGTCGACATGGCCGTCGCCCGGCTGCGGGACAAGCTCTCCCGATCGGGTCCCGCCCGGGATCCCATCGAGCCCGTACCCGGCGTCGGCTACCGCTTCACCGGCGGCTGACGCCGTCGCCCCGGCCGGGGCCCGGCCGTCGCTCCGGGCCGGCCTCTCGGGGAGGACGGGTCAGACCCGGGCCTCACCACGCCCGGCCGGCGTCGAGGTCGCGATCCAGGCGAGAACGGCGACGGCGATGCCGATGATCACGTCGTTCCAGTACGGTGCGGGACGGGCGTGATTCACGCTCACCACCCACGGCGAGATGATCAGCCACAGGCCGAGCAGGACGTTCAGCCAGCCGAGCGGCCGGGTCTGCTCCGGCCGGGCCGTCCGGATGATGGCGATGACGGCGATGCCTGCGCCGACCACCACCGCGTCCCAGGTGGCGGCGGCCAGCCCGCCGTAGCCCAGGAACCAGGGCGAGACGATGAGCCAGATGCCCAGCACGATGTTCCAGGCCGTGGCCGTGGTGCGGGTCCCCATGGGTCCGAAATCGTCGGAGACCACCTCGGGATGGGGAAACTCGGCCGCCGCCCGGCGCCGGGGTGACATCCGGGCCGGGGCCCGCCGCACCTCGTGACGTGCCCGTGCCATGTCGTACCTCCTTCACGTTCTGCGGGTCCTGCGCCGACCCGTCCCGGCGGGGCCGCTCGGGCGAGCCGCCCGCTGGCGTTGCTACCCGCCGGCCCGCCTCGCCCCGCCCGTCCGGCGGAGACGTCGCGCAACCGTTACAGGCGCCCGCGCTCCGACGCCCAACCCGGCGGGGCACTGCTCGTGACCAGGCCGGCGAAGGCGGCCACCGTGCCGGAGCACCAGGCGACCAGCCCGCACCAGCCCCGCCGCCCCCGCCATTCCGGCGTTCATCCGCCGCTATATCCGGGCAGATGCACGCCAGTTCGTGCTGGAGACGCGGGCGCCCGGCCGGATCAGGCGGCGAGTCGCGCCTCGATCCGGTCCAGCGCCTCCCGGTAGTCCGCTTCGGGGGCCAGCGCCAGTGCGATGCGGTACTGAGCGGCGGCTTCCTCGTTGCGGCTCTGCCGCTCGAGCGTCCGGCCGAGCCCGAAGCGGGCGTGGTCGTCGGTCGGGTCGAGCGCCACGACGCGCTCGAAGGCGGCCTCGGCTCGCCGGAGGCGGGTCGTGGCGAAGTAGGCCCGGGCGAGCAGGAGCCACAGCGCGGCGCTCGCCGGTTCGGCCTCGACCGCCGGTTCCAGCACCCGCGCCGCCGACCGCCCGTCACCGTCGGCCATGTATGCCTCACCCAGGCGGTACCGCTCGTACGTGGTGATCTCACTCATCCTGCCCACCTCCTCAACCGTCGGGACCGGGAGAACAGGCGACGGTACGAACTTGTTCCCGGTGGAGGCAGCGCCGGACGGGATCCGGTGCTTTTGTGACATTCTCAGAATTTGTTATTGTCAAGCGGGGCGCTGTCTGAAAGGATGACCGCCGTGGAAGGTCTCGTGGCGTCCGGCGTCGTTGTCCGCTTCGGTGGCCTCGTCGCCCTCGACGGAGTTCACGTGGAGGCGCGGCGAGGCCGGATCACCGGGCTCATCGGCCCCAACGGCGCCGGCAAGACCACCATGTTCAATGTCATCTGCGGTTTCCAGGCCCCGAACGCCGGAACCGTGGCGCTGGACGGCGCCGACGTCACCGGGCTACCGCCCGCCCGCCGGGCCCGGATGGGCCTCGGCCGCACGTTTCAGCGAATGGAGCTGTTCCCGTCGCTGTCCGTCCGGGAGAACGTGGCACTGGCCGCCGAATCGGCCTACATCGGCGACGACCCGCTGACTCAGCTCGGCGTCCTCAAGGGAGGGCGGAAGGTCCAGGCCGAAGTGGCCGCGATCGCCGACGAGTTGATCGCCGCCACCGGCCTCGGCCCCGTGGCCGACCGCCTGGCCGGCGAGATCTCGACCGGCCAGGGCCGGCTGGTGGAGCTGGCCCGGGCGCTCGCCCGCCGACCCCGCATCCTGCTCCTCGACGAGCCGTCGTCCGGCCTCGATGCCAAGGAGAGCGAGGCCTTCGGCGATCTGCTCGGCGCGGTGGTCGCCGAACGCAACATCGGCATCCTGATGATCGAACACGACATGAGCCTGGTCCTGCGGATCTGCAACCCGATCTTCGTCCTCGATTTCGGCAAGCCGTTGATGGTCGGCTCCCCCGACGAGGTACGGGCCAGCGCCGCCGTCCGCGACGCCTATCTCGGCAAGGCGGACGTGGCCTGAGATCGTCGACACTGAGCACGAGCACCGCCGGGTCACCCGCTGCACCTCCCATCGCGCAACGTCAGTTGATCGCGGCCCGGCTGGCGGCGGGGTCGCCGGCGACGTAGCCGGGTGGGCAGGTGAAGGTGCCGTCGCCTCCGCCCGGTGGACGGAACTCTCCGGCCGAGTAGCGGAGTGGGACGATGCAGAGGTTCACCGTCCGGTGCGGGCCCTGGTTGAACGTGATCGGGACGATGAGGCCGCCGATCGTCTCGTTGCGTAACCCGTAGAGCGCCTCGACCACGTCTCGGCTGGTCGGTTGCGGCCGGAACCAGGCCGGCGTGAGCCGTTCGAGGAGCAGGGCCTGCGCCCAGGCGCCGGCGCCGTAGCCTCCGAGCGGCGCTCCCGGCTGGTAGCGCTGCATCGCCTCCCGGTAGGGGCCCAGCCGGGGCGAGGTGGTGTAGGCGACGGTGGTCGACGCGGCCAGCGTCCCGTCGAGGTCGGCGTCACCGGTCCGGAACGAGGCCGAGTTCAGGTTGTGGGTGGCGGAGAAGATCGGCTTCCATCCCTGCCGCTGGGCGGAACGGATGACCCGGATCATCGATTGGGCGTCCATCACCGTGACGACGACCTCGGCGCCGGCGTTGCGGGCGGCGAGGACCTCGGCCGTGTAGTCGGGCTGCACGATGGAGACCTGGGCCTCGTGCACGATCGAGAAGCCACCCAAGCGGGGCGCCAGCTCCTTGATCCGGCGGACCTGGTTCTGGCAGGTGGCCGCCTCCCGGCAGTAGAGCACGGAGAGCTTCCGCTTGTCGGTCTGGGCGGCGATCGTGAGCAGGTACGACCAGGCGATGCCCTGGTCGGCGCCGAGCGTCGGGTTGAAGATCATCGGGCTGTCGTCCTCCACCTCGCTCCCGCCGGTGGCGCCGACGATGGGAACGTTCCTCGCCTCGAGGTAGGGCGCGACGCTCTCCATGGTGGTGACGGTGTAGGTGGCGACGAAGGCCACCGCGCCGTCCTGCTCCACCATCCGCCGGACCAGCGAGAGGGCCTGCTGCGGATCCCCCCGGTCATCACCGAAGACCACCCGGACGGGATGACCGGACAGCCCACCCCGGGCATTCACGTCGGCCACCCAGGCCCGCGTGGCCGGCGGGATCGCCGCCACCTGCGCGCCGATGACGCCCGACGCCGTCCCGAACGAGCCGAGCACGACCGGCGATTTCCCCCCGACCGGCGTCGCCGCCGCGCCATCGGCGGGAGCGGCCGCGACGCCGGTCGGTCCGGCTCCGGGATTGCCGCCGGTGGGACGGGCCGTACCGGCCTCGTCGGCCGACGCCCGTAGGGCCGAACCCGCCGGCGCGCCAGGAGCTCCGTGGTCGAAACGGGCCACGCGCTGTTGGCGGGGAATGGTGGCGGCGCTCCGATCGACGGAGTCCGGGGCGACGCCTGCGACACCGGTACGGGTATCGGCCCGGACCGGACCCGGCCGGCCGGCGTCCGAGGCGGTGGGGGCGACCGGCGCGTCGGCTCCGACGCTGGATACCGACTGCGCCGGCGCGACCCGCCCCAGTGAGGCCTGCAACCTGTCGGCCGGCACCCGGGACCCGCAGGCCGCCGTCGCCGCCAGCGCCATGAGCGCGCCCAGCGCTGGCGTCCGCCGAAGTCTCATCGCCGCCTCCTCAGCGCCGGCTGTGGTCCGCCGCCCCGACGGTGGCAGTGGCCGGCTCGGCCGCGTCAACCGCGCTCACGCCGCGCCGCCGAGGTACTGCTCGAAGACGGCGCCGGAGGCGCACTGGCGGGGCTCGCCGACGAACACGACGGTGCCCTTGTTGAGGATGTAGACGTAGTCGGCCATGGCCACGGCCCGCTCCACGTACTGCTCGACGATCAGCAGCGATTTGCCCTCGGCCCGCAACACGTTGAGGGCTTCGAGGATCTCGTCGACGACCACCGGGGCGAGGCCGACCGACAGCTCGTCGGCCAGCACGACGGTGGGGTCGTTGACCAGCGCCCGGGCCAGGGCCAGCATCTGCTGCTGGCCGCCCGACAGGGTGCCGGCCTGCTGGTTGAGGCGTTCCCTCAGCACCGGGAACAGCGAAGCGGCCCGGTCGATCACCTCGTCGAGGTTCTTCTTGCCGCCGTGCATGGCGAGGTTCTCCCGCACCGTCAGGCGGCGGAAGATGCCCCGGCCTTCGGGTATGAGGCAGATCCCGGCCCGGGCCCGGGCGTGGGCCGGCCGGTGCTCGATCGCCGCGCCGTGGAGCCGGATGGTTCCCGCCCGGGCGGGGTTGAGCCCGGCCAGGGTGCGCAGCAGCGTGGTCTTCCCCGCGCCGTTCGACCCCAGGAGCGCCACCGCCTTGCCGGCCGGGACGCGCAGGTCGACGCCGTGCAGGACCTCGGCCCGGCCGTAGCCGCTCCGCAGCCCGGCGATGTCGAGGGCGATCATGCGCCCACCCGGGCCGGAGTGGCCAGTTCCGAGGGGAGCGACCGTTCCGCCAGCCGGCGGCTTGGCGTGCGCCAGGCGCTCCGGTCGGCCAGCGCGGTGAAGTCGGGCCGGGGTACGAGCCCGACGAGGCCGTTGGGCGACTGGGCCAGCAGCATGGCCGCCACACCGAAGAACACCGGCTGCAACTGTACGAAGGTGGCGCTGGTGAAGACGGTCGGGGCGGTGACCAGCAGCAGCGAGGCCAGCACCGACCCGCCCAGGGTGGCCGCTCCGGTGGTGACCAGCACGGTGACCCAGACGAGCGACTGGAAGAAGTCGAAGGTCGACGTGTTCACCACCTGGGTCAGCGTGCCGAGCAGGCCGCCGGCGACGGCGGCCAGGAAGGCGCCGATGCAGAACACGATCACCCGGGCCGCGGTCGGGTTGATCCCCAGGCTCTCGGTGGCGGTGGGCGAGTCGGCCAGGGCCCGCAGCACACGGCCGAGGCGGGTGACGCGGACGGCCTCGACGGCGACGACGCCGAGGATCACGAGGGCCAGCACGAAGTAGTAGAAGCTCTTGTCGCCGGCCAGGTCGATGCCGAGCACCGTCGACCGGGGGATCCGCACCACCGACCCCGCGCCGAAGGCGAACTTCGTGAGGAACAACAGATTCTGGGCCAGGATCCCGAAGCCGAAGGTGGCCAGCGCCAGGAACAGCCCGGACAGCCGGATGGCGGGGATGGCCACCACCGCGCCGACCGGCACCATGATCAGGGCGGCCAGCAGCAGGGCCGGCAGATACGGCACGCCCATGGTGCGCAGGTGCGCCAGCGTCGTCGCCCCGAAGACGACGAACACGGCGTGGCACAGCGACACCTGGCGGGACAGCCCGATCAGCAAGGAGAGGCTGGCGAAGACCAGGACGAAACCCAGCGTCGACGTGGCCGTCAGCAGCTGCGATCCGTTGAGCCGGGCCGGCACGGCCAGGGCCACGGCGACCAGACCGAGCAGGACGGGCCAGGGGAAACGGCGGCCGATCGCCCGCCGCCCGGTGCGCGATCCCGCCCCCTTGGCCCGCACGACCTCCTGGAAGAACCCCCTGGGGGAGAAGACGAGCACGGCGAAGAGGATGATGAACGGCAGGCTGGTCGGCAGACCGGCCAGCGACTGGTGGCCGGTGACGAACTTGGTGGCCAGCGCCTGGCCGAGGCCGATGACCATCGCCCCGCCGTAGGTCAGCGGCAGGCTGGTCAGCCGGCCGATGACCGCCGCGCCGAACACCTGGATGGCCAGCAGCGTCAGCAGGACGGCGTCGACGCCGAGCAGGGGTGCGAGGAGCACGCCGGCCAGCGCGGCGAAGGCGCAGCCCAGCATCCAGCTGAAGGTGGTGATGCGCTTCGAGTCGAGGCCCTCGAGCTCGGTGAGGCCGGGGTCGTCGACCACCGCCCGGGTCTGGATCCCCAGCCGGCTGAAGCGGAAGAAGACGGCCAGCCCCAGCCCCGTCACGGCGGCGATGGCCACGAGGATGACCTGGTCCCAGCCGACGTTGACGCCGGGGAGGCGGAAGGTGCTGTGGGGGAAGATCGGCGCCATGGTCCGGGTGGCGGGGCCGTAGACCCAGATGGCGACGCCCTGGAGGGCGACCAGCAGACCGAGCGAGACCACGACGTAGGTGGCGGCCGTGGCGCCCTCCAGGCGCCGGAGCAGGACCCGGTCGATGACGATGCCGACCGCCGGCCCGACGCCGAGGACGGCGACGGCCAGGGCCGGGGCGGTCGGGAGCCCGGCGTCGACCCGCAGCGAGTAGAAGACGAAGGTGGCGATCATGCCGACCGCGCCGTGGGCGAAGTTGAACACCCCCGATGTCGTGTACGTCACCGTCAGGCCCATGGCGGCGATGGCGTACACCGATCCGGTGGCCAGGCCGATGACGATGAACGGCAGGTACTCCCTCACCGCGGCTCCACCGGGATCGGCTCGCCCGCCCGCAGCGCCTGCTCGATCCGGTCGAGCTTGCGCCACTCGTCGTGGACGTCGGCGACGTGGAGCAGCGTGGCGCCCGCCCCGAGCATGAACAGGCCGCCGATGCCCCCCGACGTGATGAACGACAGCTGCTGGGCCACGTAGGGCGAGTCGCTCACCCCGAACCAGGCCAGCACGACGAACACCGCTCCGAGTCCGATGAGCCCGAAGCCGAGCACCCGATCCCATTCCGCTCTCAGCCAGCGATTGACGTCCACGTCCGTTCCTCCCTCGCGAAGGCATCGGCCTCGCACAGGTCACAGGGTTCGAGCTGGGCGGGGATGGCCCCGGGATCGACGCTCCGGGCGGCCAGGCCGGCGACCGCCGGGCAGCCGTTCCGGTGGAACCGGCTCAGCTCCGGGACCACCAGCACCGGCCCCGCCCCGAGGTCGACCGGGTCGGCCGCCGGCGCCACCGCCGGGCCGCCATCAAACAGCGCCGCCCAGGGGGCGAAGAGGCGCCGCTTGCGGGCCTGGATCCGTCGCTGCACCCGCAGGATGGCCAGGGCGGCGACGAGCGCGCCGACGACCAGACCGACGACCGCCCAGGTCAGGGCGCCGAGGCCCGGCTCCGGATCGGCGGTGCCCGACACCGTCCACCAGGTGGGGACGAGGACAGCGGCCGATGCCAGCAGGCCGAGCCCGGCCACGGTCCGGCTCCTCCCCACCGCCGACGCCTCGACGGGCGGATCGAGCGACGGGAACGGCAGCGCATCCTCCAGCCGGTCGAGCTTGCGCCACTCGTCGCCGAGGCCGGCGGTCACGATCAGAACCGCCCCGAGCCCGAGGAGGACGAGACCGCCGAGACCACCGGAGACGATGTCGGCCAGCTGGTCGCTGATGAAGCGGGAGCCCGACACGGCCAGCGACGTGATCAGGAGCACGACGCCGGCCAGAGCGATCAGGCCATAGCCGAGGATCCAGTCCCAGCCGGCGGGAAGCCGGCGGGTCACGACAGGCCCTTGCGCCACAATGTCGACGCCGCCAGCAGGACGGCGCCGGCCGCAGCCAGGACGGCCATGAGCACCCGGCCGGGCTTCTTCAGATCGGGACGGGCCAGCACGGCCGGGGCGGCGGCCACGTCGAGCGGTGCCGACGGCGTGGCGGGCGCCGCGGCCTCCCCCGGCCGAGCCGGTACACCGCCGGCATCGGAGGCGGCCGGAAGCGGCGAGCCGGCGCCGAGCGCCGAAGACAGCGCCAGCGGCGACCTTCCGGTCGCACGGCCCGCCAGCGGCTCCGCCGGTGTATCGAGTGCCGCAGAGGACACCGCCGGCGGCCCGGCCGACGCCGTCCCCGATGGGGTCGGGCCGGGCGCGGCGTCAGGCGCCGGAGTCGACTCGCCCACCTCGGGCACCGGCGGGAGTCCGGGCCCGGCGGCGCCGAAGGTGATGAACGACGTCGACCCGCCGAACTCATAGACGAACGTCCCCGACACCTTGGAGCCGGGGATCGGATGCTTCACGGTGACCTGCAGGGCTTCGGTGGTCGCTCCCCCGTCGCCCGCCCGGGGCGACAGGGTCCGCACCGAGATCCCCGCCGCGCTCAGCGCCTGGTTGAGCTGCTCGGCGCCGCCGGGGTACTTGAGGCTCTGCCCCAGCGGGTGGACCCCGTCCGGGCCGATGGTGACCGCCTGGTCGCCGACCTTGGCGCCCTCGATGACCAGCTCGCTCTTCGTGTCCGGCTTGGCCGCCCCCGCCGTCCAGGTGGTGACGGAACGGCTCGTCCCGGAGACGATGGTCAGCAGCCCGTCGCCGAACCGGAACCCTTCGCCGATCGACACGGCGGTCACCCGGGCGCCGCCGGCGTCGATGCCGCCCTCGGCGGTGGAGACGATCCGTGACACCGGCCTGTCCGCCCCGCCGAACGTCATCGCCGCCAGCCCCTCCGCCTTCTGCTGCTCGGCCTTGGCCGCCAGGCGGTAGCTCCCGCTCGGGTCCTTCACCTCGGCGTTCGGCGTGACGGGGTAGCTGGCCTCGGCGTAGAACGGGTAGGGCGGGACGGGCCGGCCGCTGGCCAGCGTCAGCACCCCGGGGGCGGCCACGGCGTTCTCGCCCGGGTAGGGCAGCGAGCCGAACCCGATGGCCTTGCCGGTCGAGTCGAGGGCGGCCTGGGCCACCGGGCCCCCACCGTCGATGAACTGCGACACGGCGAACTGGTCGGGCACCGAGTAGCCCATCCGCATCCCCTGGGCCGAGGCGCCGGCCACGAGGCTGCGGCTCTCGGCCGGTGCGCCGTCGGCGCCGGCCGACGACGGCACCAGCGAGGCGGCGGCGGCCAGCAGCAGTGTCGCCCCGAACCCGGCGCAGATCAGGCGCTGGCGGCGTGTGGTCATGCGGTTCCCTTTCGGCCCCTGTGCGGTGCTCACGGCGCGGGCGCCCAGCCCGGGGCGCAGAACAGGTCCTCGGTCGGTTTCCAGGCGACGAACTTGCCGCCCCGCAGCGTGTAGGGGATGACGCACTCGTTGACCTTCGTGCGGTCGTCGCTGTTGGGGAACGTGATGCCGGGCAGGAATCCGTCGAGCTTCTCGCCGTGGAGGGCGTTGAGAGCGCTGATGATCTGGTCGCCGGTCACGGTGGGGCCGAACGACGGGGCGATCTTCTCCAGCAGCCTCCCGAAGACGAACACCGCCGCGCCGAGCCCGCCGAGCGGGTCCTTCGGCTGGTAGCGGGCCATCGCCTCGCGGTAGTCGGCCAGCTTCGGCGACGTCTGGTACATCGGGGTCCGGGCCGGCCCGAGGAACTGGCCGTCGAGCTCCTTGCTCACCGCCGCGACGGTCGGGTCGATGTCGAGGTTCCACGGCCCGGAGAACAGCGGGCTGTAACCCTGGCGGTGGGCCGACTGCGCCAGGCGGCCCAACGTGGCCGAGTCGACCATCGTCATGATGACCTCGGCCCCTGCCCGCTGCGCCTGGATCATCTCGGCGGTGTAGTCGGGCTGGGCCAGCGAGATCTGGGTCTCGTAGACGATGTTCAGCCCGTCGTAGGGCAGCTTGGTCTTCATGGAGGCGATCTTGGTGGCGCACTGCGCCACTTCCCGGCAGTAGAGGACGGCGATCTTCTTCTTGTCGGTCTGGGCGGCGATGGCCAGCAGGAAGCCCCACGCCCCGCCGTCGTCGGCGCCCATCAACGGCTCGTAGATGACCCTGGAGTGGTCCTCGGCGGCGTCCCCGCCCGTCCCGCCGATCAGCGGGACGCTCTTGCTCTCCAGGTACTTCTCGATGCCGGTCACGGTGAAGGAGTAGTGGGCGAAGAAGGCGACGACGTGGTTCTGCTCCACCATCTGGCGGACGATGGCCTGCGTGCGGGCCGGGTCACCGGCGTCGTCGGCCAGAATCACCCGGACCGAATGCCCGGCCACTCCGCCCCGGGCGTTGACGAACGCCGCCCAGGCCCGGATGGCGGGGGGAACGGTGCCGGTGACAGCGCCGAGGATACCGGAGGCGGCGCCGAACGACCCGAGGAGAATCTCCGACTTCGCCGTTCCGGCCGCACCGGGCACCGGACTCGCCGCCGCCGACGGGGCGGCGACAGCACCGCTGCTCGCCACCCCCGGCGACCCGCTGCTCGAGCGGGCGCCGCCCGGCGCCGGGGCCCCCGCCGACCCGGACAGCGCCGCTCCACCGGACGTGGCGGCCTGGCCGGGCGTCCGCCCCGCCGAGGAGACGGCTCCGGCCGGCCCGGCCGGGATGGCCGGCGCGGCGCCCGCCGCCGGCAACGCGGCCGCCGTTCCCGGGGCGTCTCCGGCCGCGGCCACCGGCCCGTTGGTCGCGCCGCTCCCGCCGGGCGTCGTGGCCGAGGCCAGCGCCGTCGAGTGCCGGGTCAGCACGCCGTTGGCCGCCTGGAGCTCACCCGTCCCCAACCGGGAACCGCAGGCTGAGGCGGTCAGCGCCGAGGCCAGGAGCGCCACCGCCAGCGGAGCGCGTCTCCTCATGTCCAATCCCCTCCCTGTGGGCGTCCCACCCGCGCCGATCGCGGCGCTCCTCCGCTATCGCCCTGTTTGACAGATTACAAAACATTTTCTGTATTTGTCAACGGCGAGCCGGCACGGTACCTTGGACGCCAGACCCGGACGCGAGCTCTGGAGAGACTCTTGGCCACCAACGCCCCGGCGGCGGCGAACGGCGACGGCGCCACCCGCCAGCGCATCATCGCCGCGGCCCGCCAATGCTTCACGAGGTACGGTCCCCGGCGCACCACCATGGAGGACGTGGCCGCCGCCGCCGGGATCGCCCGGCCGGCGCTCTACCGCTACGTGAGCAGCCGCGACGCCATCATCGAGGCGGTCATCATCGAGCGGGTCGAGGAGTTGGCCGAGGAGATCCGGGCGCAGATGGACCCGTCGATGTCGTTCGCCGAGGCGATGGTCGAGGTGTCGCTGGCCTCGATCAATCTGGCGCGGCACGATCCCGAGCTCCAGGCCCTGTTCCAGACGACGACCGGCACCCGCATCATCGAGGTGATGGCCGGGCTCAACAACGGGTTCCATGATTTCGTGAAGGCCTTCTTCGAGCAGATCTTCGCCGCCGCCCGCGCCGCCGGTGACCTGCGCTCCGACGTCAGCGACGACCAGCTCGTCGAGTGGATCCGGGGTGTCTACATGATGATGATCCTGCGGGAGGATCTCGACGCCGAACGGGAACGGGAGATGATCGAGACGTTCCTGCTGCCCTCACTCCTCCCCCGCCACGACGATGCCGTCGACCTCACCGAGCGGCGCGGCGTCGCGGCCGCCCCGGCGGCGAAACGGCGCCGGTCAACCAAGACCGGCCGCTGACACCAGATCGACGCCGGCCGGTTCGTGCGTGATCGCCCGGACGAGCACTGCGCTCATCACCGCGAACCAGCCGAAGAACAAGACGGCCGCCAGCCAGAACTGGAAGAGGCCCTGCCAGGCGAACGGGCCGGTCTTGGCGAAGGGAAGCGCGACGGCCGGCAGGAGCAGCACGGCGCACCACCCGCTCACCGGACCGACCCAGCGGGGGAAGACCTCCTCGGAGCGGTCGAGCAGGACGGCGGCGGCGACGATCAGCATCTGGGCCATGAGCGTGGTGAAGACCATGATGAACGGGATCCAGGCCAGGTCGTTGAGAGCCTGGGTGATCTCCGGATTCCGCTCGGGCCGGAAGGAGGCCACGATCATGGTGATCACCGGTGCCACCACGACGAAGATGAACGCCCCGCCCGTCACCAACTGCCCGTAGACCAGCGTCGTGATGCCCGGCACCTTCATCCGGCGCATCTGGGACGACAGGACCGCCACCCAGGGGCCGATGAAGGCGGTGGAGAGCAGCATCAGCGACAGCCCGGCCTGGACCCGGGTGTGGTGCTCCGAGTACAGCCGCACGACCCGGGCGGCCGAGTCGCTGGCCGCCGGGGGCGGGACGAAGCCGGCCAGCGGGACCAGCCCGACGGCGAACAGCAGCAGGAAGACCGGCCCGCACCAGGCGCAGACCAGGTCGATGCGCCGTTTCACCGTTCTGGTCGCTTCCCGCCCTTGAAGGCCTTGATCATGGCCGCCGCGGCGTTGCGGCCGGGCAGCCCGTTGATGCCGGCGATCGGGTGGGTACCGGACCCCGACAGGAACAGTCCGGGCACCGGCGTGGCGTAGCCGGCCAGGCCCGGCGCCGGCCGGCGGGGCCCGAAGCGCGTCACGATCGGGTCGACGTGGTACACGTTGCCCTGCGGGGCGCCGAAGCGTTCCTCGAGGCCCTTGGGGGTCAGCGTCCGCCGGGCGATCTCCAGCGTGTCGAGCCCCTCGTAGTAGTGGGCGCAGTCCGACAGCACGGTCTTCTCGATCCGGGTCGTGACCGTCTCCCAGTCCTCCACCGGCTTGGAGGGGACGAGGCCGCTCCAGAACCACCAGGTGTCGTGGCCCGGCGGTGCCATGGACGGGTCGAAGGCCGTGGTCACCTGGCCGAGACCGGGGATCATGGCCGGCACCTCGCCCCGGATGCAGGCCTGGGCGGCGTCGAGGCTCTGCTCGTGCGTCGCCCAGGTGACGCAGGGGAGCCGGAGATCGACGGTGTCGCCCCGGAGGTGGCGGGCGGTGCGGCGCCACTGCTCGTGCCGGGTCAGCTTGAGCTTTCCCGACAGCGCCACGTTGATCTTGAGGTTGCCGAAGCCGGTCGAGCTGGTCGGGATGTGGTCGACGGCCAGCTGGGTCTCGTGGTCGAGGACGCCGGCGGGGAGGAAGTCCCGCAGCGCCAGCGTGGGGGCGCAGGCGGTGACGACGCCCTGGCGGGCGGCGATCTCCTCCCCGCCCTCCAGGCGGACGCCGGACACGCGGTCGCCGGCCATGACGAACGACTCCACCGGCGCGGCGCAGCGCACCCGGCCGCCGTGGTCCTCGAGGCAGCGGATCAGGGCGGCCGGGAAGGCGCCCGTCCCCCCCTCGAACATGGCGACGCCCCACTTCTGGTAGACGCCGAGGTAGATGAGGCTCCAGCCCGAGGCGTCGGAGTCGAAGGGCATGAACGGCAGGTTGCAGGTCAACGGCGCCCGCACCATGTCGTGTTCGAAGGTCTCCTCGATGGCCTCCTTCTGGGAGATCGTGGCCCAGTGGAGGATGTTGCGGAGCTCCTTGCGGCCCTTCACGGCCGACCGCAGAGCCTTGACGACGTTGGGCCATTCCGGCCGCACCGGGCTCGTCATCATCATCGGCAGGCCGATGGCCGTGGCGGCGGCGATGGTGTCCGACAGCTCCACCCACCGCTCGGCGTCGCGGCGGGAGAAGTACCTGATCTCTTCGACCGTGCGGTCCATCTCCCGCCACCAGGCCAGTGACTCGCCTTCGGGGTTGAGCTGGACGTGGGCCGGGTTGATGAGCCGCTGGCGCAGCCCGTACTTCTTCGAGAGCTGCAACTCCTTGTCGATCGGCGTGGTCCGGAACAGCGAAGCCTGGATCGACGCCTCGTTGATGAGGTGGTCGGGGGCCTCCGGCGCCATCGGGTTGGTGCAGGTCATCCCCCCGGGCGTGGCCGACCGCTCCACGACCAGCACGTCGAGGCCGGCCCTGGCCAGGTAGCAGGCCGCCACCAGACCGTTGTGCCCGGCCCCGACGACGATGACGTCGGTGGTCAACGAACCGCCAGTTCCTTGACCGGCGCGTCGGTCACGGCCGACGGGTCGTCGGCGAGCACCACGGTCTCCTTGCGGGCGACCACCTCGGCGATGACCCGGACGACGATCAGGCACAGCCCGAGTGACGCCAGGTCGACGAGGTGCTGGACAAGCCGCGACATGTGCCAGTTGAGGGAGGCGAAGGCCGGCATGGCCGTCATGCCGTAGGAACCGAGGAAGGCGAACGTCGGGATCAGCAGGATCAGCGCCTGGCCCGTCCCCTTCAGGCGCGGTGCCGCCGCCCAGAGGAAGAACCCGACCATGAGGAACCCGGTGCCGTTGAGCCAGGCCCAGTGGAGCGGGAAGTTGCCGAGGTAGAAGGGCTGCCGGCCGTAGTACTTGTAGACGTCGGTCAGCACGCCGGGGAACTCCAGAGCGAAGTCGGTCGACAGGATGAGGAGCCAGACGGAGAACACGCCCTTGACCGACAGGCCCTTCCGGAACTGGCGGTAGGCGAAGTAGCCGGTCATGGATACGAAGAAGGCGTAACAGGGCGGGATGAGCAGGGGGACGTTGAGGCCGTAGCCCTTGAAGGCCGGCCCCGGGAGGTTCGTCGGCCACCACAGATGCCCGAGGTAGTCGAGCATCGGCTCGCCCAGCGACAGGATGAACCCGCCCGTCCAGGCCAGGAGCGCCACCGCGTCGCCGTGCCTGCGGAGCCGGTAGAGGCAGTACGGCAGGGCCAGGACGGCGAAGCCGCCGGCCCAGATGGTGAAGAGCACCGCCGCGGTGTGGTTGGCGCGGTAGTCGCTCGGCACCGGGAGCGTGGGCAGGGACGCGGCCAGCAGTCCGATCATCGATCGATCCCCCTTTTCGGTTCCCTAGTTCATACCGTCAATCGTCCCTCCGGTCAAGATACGACGTTTCAGAAATCGAACATGGTGTTTCACGACAGGAGGCATCCGGTATGCTCGGCGGCATGCTGACGGCCGAGGAGATCGACGCCAGGCGGCACGAGGCCCGCCGCCGGGAGCTGGTCGAGCGGATCCTGCCGCTGGTCGAGGAGCTCCTCGAGGCGGCCGGCGGCTACGTGCACCTCAAGGTGGAGGACATCATCCAGAACGCCGGCCTGTCGCGCTCGACGTTCTACCGGTATTTCAAGGACAAGAACGAGCTCCTCCTCGCCCTCTCCGAGCCCGCCCTCCGGGAGATCCGCACGGCCGCCCTGCGGACGTGGGAGCTGGGGCCCGACGTGACCTTCGCCCAGTTCGAGGCCGAGCTGTACAAGACGATGGAGGCCTACCGGCCCCACGTGGCGCTGATGAACGCGCTGGTGGAGGTGTCGACCTACGACGCCCGGGTCAAGGAGCTCTTCGGCCAGTTCTTCGCCGGGGTGCGGGCGGCCATCGCCGCCCACATCCGCCGGGAGCAGAAGCGGGGTCTGGTCCGCAAGGGGCTCGACGCCGACGCCGCCGCCGGCTGGATCACGTGGATGGCGGAGCGGGGCATGAACCAGCTCGTCCCGGGGGCCGACGCCGCCACCCGGCGCAAGCTGGCCACCAGCATGGCCACCATCGTGTGGCACGGGGTGTACCTGGGGGCCAAGCAGGATTGAGCCCGGCACTCCGTCCTCCGTACCCGTTCGCCGGATCCCGGCGCCGTGCGGGCTGCCCGTCCTCCCTGGCGGCTCGCGGCAGGCACCGCTAACGTCCGGGTCGCCCACGGGCACCGGCGAGGGGGAGACACGATGACCGACCAGAAGACCGTTCTCGACCAGATGCGCAACGCCCAGATCGTTGACACCTACGTCCACCCCGACGATCTCGACTGGATCGCCTTCCCGGGGGTGGAGGGGATCGGCATGAAAGTGCTGCGGGTCAGCCCGGAGACCGGCGCCTGGACAGTGCTGTTCCGGATGGTGGCGGGGTCGGGGTTCCCCCGGCACAAGCACCTCGGGGCGGGCGAGTACCTCATGCTCACGGGGGAGATCGAGGTGCGGGGCGGCGTCAAGAACGGCGGTATCACCGCCTACGCCGGCGACTACGGCTGGGAGCCCAGCGGCATGATCCACGACTGGACCAACGCCGTCGTCGACAGCCAGTTCTTCTTCACCAACCACGGCGCCCTGCAGTTCATGGACGACGACGACAACATCATCGGCGTCCTTGACTGGCAGGGCATCCTGGCCATCGAGGCCGCCTCCCGGGCACTCGAGCCAGCCGTCTGACCACTCCGAGATCGGGACGCCATCCGGCGTACACCCGGTCCCGGATCCGCCCCTGGCGGGGTCGCTCAGCGCAACACGTTGCGGGAAGTGGCCGGAAGCGACACCCGAACGCAACGTGTTGCGTTTCATGAACCGCTTGACCTTCCTTACGCGTCGTGTAATAGTCTGGACTACGCACCGCGTAGGAAGCGATGCAGAGTGCCTCGGGGGGAACCATGGCCACATCCTTCGTCCAGACCCTGCAGGACGAGACGCTGCGCATCGAGGTCGGCCCGGTGGTCGTGGCCGGCCTCGCCGTCGAGAACGTCGTCCTGTCGACGCCGGCGCTGTCGGGGTCGGTCCGGCGGTCGGTGATCGAGCGGCGGGTCGTCCAGCGCATGCCGGGGCCGAACCGGCTCGAGATGCACGACGTGGCGCTGCCCGACGCCGCCTGACGGTGGCGGGGCGGCTCAGCGCCGCCGGGCGACGTCGCGTTCGATGTGGCGGCGCAGGTCGCGGCTGAAGGCCGTGTCGATCTTGCGGGCCACCATCCGCTCGATCCGGGCGGCCTTGGGCTTCACCAGGACCATGTGGAGCCGGTAGGTCATCGTGGTTCCGTCGGGGCCGGGCTCGAAGCGGAACGACCCGTCCAGCGAGGCCAGCTTGCGGGCCTCGACCAGCCGGAAGCGCAGCTCTCCCGGTGCCTGGTGGTCGAAGTCGACGGTGGCGTCGAACTCCTTGCCGAACAGGTCGGCCACCATCCGGGCCCGGCTGGGGCGGCCCTCGGGGTTGCGCTCCAGGACCTCGACCCGCTCGAGATCGCGGGCCCACTCCGTCCACCGCTCCAGATCGGCGGTGGCCGAGAAGCACACGGCCGGCGCCGCCTCGATCCCGACATCCCCGGCACACTCGACGGCCATCGGGGCGAAGGCTAGGCGAACGCCGCCGGGCTTGACAGCACTTACGCAGTGTGTAATCATCACCCTTGTCTTACGCGATGCGTAGCCGCCAAGGAGAGAGCAATGTCGAAGCGCAAGAACACCTTCACCCGGTTCATCGAGGACATCGTCGACGACACCAAGGACTTCGTCGACGACATCCTGGACCGGGCCAAGGACCTCGAGAACGACGCCCGCGACGCCGTCAAGGACGTCGTGGACGACGACGAGCCCGCCGGGAAGCACGGCCCCTCGTCGCCCGGTGTCGATGAGCTCCACACCGCCCTGGCGGAGCTGACCGCCAAGGTCAACCAGCTGGCCGCGTTGCAGCTCGCCGCCGCCGCGCCCGCCCCGGCTCCGGCTTCGCCGGCCGGCAAGGCGGCCGTGCGCACCTCGAGCGCCGCCTGAACCAGTCCCCGAGATCCCTCCCCCCGGGGGTGCCCCGCCCGGGCCGGGCCGCGAGCCGGCCCGGGCGGCGCCCCCGACCCTCCCCGCCGGCCCCGGGCCGGCGCCCCGGAGCGTGACGACATGGCCAAGCGCAAGAGTTTCGGGAACCCGCTGAGCAAGGCGCTCGGGAAGGTGCTCGACGAGGTGGCCCCGCACGTCCTCGACGGCGCCATGGACGTCGCCACCGGCCCGAAGAAGAGCGCCAAGCAGGGTTCCTCGCCGTCATCGGCGCGGTCGACCGACTGGGCCACCCGGGTGCCGGCGCCGCCCCGCAAGCGCCACTGACCGGGCGCCACCCCGTCTCCCCGAAGGAGCCTCCACCCATGGGTACGAAGATCGCCACCCCCGGCGACTACATCCACGCCCGCCGCCGTACGCTGGCCATCACCAAGGGCGAGGCCGCCCGCCTGGCCGGGCTGTCCGACAGCCGGTGGCGCGACATCGAGCGGAGCCACCGCCCCCCCACCGACCAGGAGCTGTCGGCCGTCGCCCGAGTGCTCCAGATCGACACCGGCCTCCTCAAGCGCCGCTACGGCTGAAGAGCGCCGGTCGTGAGCGACGAGGGCTGGCGGGCGGACGGCCGCGTCACCGAAGTCCTCGACGAGGCGGCCGTCCTCCATGTGGCGGTGGCCGCCCGGAGCGGCCCCCACGTCACGCCGGCGGTGTTCGACCGCGACGGCGGGCGCCTGTGGTTCGTCACGCCCCGCCGGTCGCTCAAGGCCCGGGTCATCGCCCGCCGTCGCACGGTCGGCGGGCTGGCCCGGCTGGGAAACCGGTCGGTGCTGATCGGCGGGCGGGCCCGGATCGTCGACCCGTTCACCGCCCGGGGTGTGTTCTCCCCCGGCGGCCTGCTCGACCTGCCGCTGGCCGCCGCCGGCTACCTGGCCCGCAACGACCGCCACTTCGTGGGAACGCTGCGGGACCACGAGGCGCCGACGCTGGCGTTGTCCCGGGTGCTGGTCCAGATCGACATCCGCCGCCTGGCCCTCCTCGAGGGCCCGGCCGTGGTCGGGCAGTGGGGCCGCTGGCCCGCCACCGACGTCCTGCTCCACGGCGCTCCCCCGCCGGTGCCGGCCCCCGACCTCACGGCCCTGCCGGCAGGGCTGCGGCTGCTCTTCGGCGACGACGCCACCGTGGTCCTCGGCTGGCAGACGCTGGCCGGCGAACCGCTGGCCCTCCCGGCCCGGTGGCACGGCGCCCACGGCGCCGCCGACGCCGCCGTCGAGACGAGCGCCGCCGCCGTCATCCTGGCCGGGGGCACGTCGGCCGGCCCGGCCTGCGTGACCGCCGAACGGTCGGGACACCGGCTGAACACCAAGCGGGGCGTCATCCTCCGGGGCGACGGCCACGCCCGCCGCGACGGCGCCTTGGCCCAGGTCACCCTCGACGCCGACCGGCTCACCTGGTGGACGGGTGAAGAACGGCACTCCCTCGCCGCCCGGCGCAGCCGGCCGACGACCGGCGCAAACTGGCCCGAGCGTCCTTGACCCCTCACTACGCGGGGTGTAATGCTCGGTAGCGCAGGGTAGCAAGCCCTCAAGGATTTCAACGACGAGGAGAGGGTTGTGGCCACAGGGAAGCGCCGGCGGAACAGCATCACCCGCCTGCTCGAAGACGTCGTCGACGACGCCAAGGACCTGGTCGACGACGTCGTCGACCGGGCCAAGGACGTCGAGCGGGACGGCCGCAAGGCCGTCCGGCGGGCCGTCAGCGACAACGGTGACGGCGGGTCCGCCTCCGGCCGGGAGCAGGAGCTCGACGATCTCAAGTCGGCCCTCGACGACCTGACGGCCAAGGTCAACCGGCTGGTGGCGCTGCAGGCCGAAGCCCGCAAGCCCGACCAGTAAGTCGTGGCCGAACCCGTCCGCATCATCAAGCGCTACGCCAACCGCAAGCTCTACGACACCGGCAGCGGCGAGCTCACGTCGCTCAAGCGGATCGAGGAGCTGCTGCGGGGCGGCGTCGACATCCGGGTCGTCGACCACGACACCGGCGACGACATGACCAGCGAGATCCTGGTCGGCATCCTCGGCAACTCCATCAGCGACGGCACCATCGAGGGCGACGTGCTGCTGCTGACGTCGCTGATCCGCTCCCCCGACGACGTCCTCACGGCCATGATGCAGGACGAGCGGCGCACCGAGGAGCTGCGGGCCATGGGCGAACGGGTGCGCCTCCTCTCGGCCACCATCGACGCGCTGCTCGGCCAGATGGACCAGGCCGACGGCGGCACCGGAGAGCCGCCGCCGAAACCCCGACCGGCGCCCCGCAAGCGGGCCACCCCGTCCCGAGCCCGGTCCTGAGGAGCGCCATGGAACTCGACGTCGAGCGGCACGAACGCATCATGGCGCCCCTCCAGCTGGTCTGGGAGGAGATGGACTCCCTGGAGCAGATCCTGGCCAAGTCGCCGCAGATCTCGCAGTACGACATCGTGCCCGGCGGGCAGCGGGCCCGCGGCACCACCAAGCTGGCCTGGGGCCCGCTCAAGTGGACGGTCGACATCGAGGCCGAGGTCACCGAGCTGGTCCCGCTGCAGCGGCTGGGCTTCGCCATCGAGGGACCGTCGCTGGAGGTGCGCTACGAGGGGCTGGTCGAGATCTCCCCGATCGGGGAGGGCGAGACGAGGCTCGACTACCGTGGGCACCTCGACGTGCAGCACCGCATGGCCGGCCGCATGCGGGGCCTGTTCAACGAGATCGCCGAAGACCAGGCCCACAGCCTGGTCCACCGGGTGAAGGTCAAGGCGGAGCAACGCCGGCTGGCGCAGGAGAGGCTGCTCAAATGAGCGACAGCACCGTGGCGCTGGTGACCAACGGCACCTACGGCGTGGGCCGGGAGATCGTGCGGTCGCTCGACGCCGCCGGGCTGCGGGTGGCGGTCGGCGCCCACCCCGCCGAGCAGGACGGGAACGGGAAGCCGCCGGCCGAGGCCACCAGCGTCCACTACGGGCTGGTGTCGTCGGCCGACGACTGCCGCCGGGTCGTCGAGGAGGTCGTCGACCAGCACGGCCGGATCGACACCCTGGTGTGCAACACGCTGCGGCGGGGCCTCAGCTTCGAGACGACCCTGGAGCGGATCGGGGCCACCGAATGGGACCGGCACCTGGCCGGCTACCTATCGGGCCCCTTCTACCTGGCTCACGCCGCGCTGCCGTCGATGCTGGAGCAGGGCTCGGGGCGGATCGTCTTCGTCGTTCCGGTCGAAGGCGGACGGGGCTCGTCCGGCCAGGCCCTCATGGGTGTCTCGTCGACCGGGCTGGTGACGCTGGCCCGGCGCCTGGCCCGGGAGGTCGCCGGCCGGGGCGTCACGGTCAACGTGGTGGTGGCCGGGATCGTGGAGAGCGGCTGGGCGCTCGACGACATGCCGCCCGACCTGGTGGAGCAGTTCCGGGCCTCGGTCCCGGCGGGGCGCCTCGGCCAGCAGGGCGAGGTGGCGGCGCTGGTGCGCTACCTGGCCGGCCCCGAGGCGGGCTACGTCACCGGCCAGGTGATCGCCGTGGACGGCGGCTTCGGCACCTGAGCGCCCCGCCCGGCCTTGACCCGGGCCTTGTAGCGCCGCTTCACCAGCTCGATCAGCCACACCGGCACCCGCCGGCCCCGCAGGAGCGGGTAGAGGCGGCGGTAGCCCTCGGCCAGGGCGTCCCACACCTTGTCCTCGTCGCCGGGGGCGACGTACTTCGACACGTCGAGGACCCGGGCCCGGTCGCCCTGCAGCAGCACGTTCTTCAGGTGGACGTCCTTCGGGTGCAGCCCCACGGCCCGGGCGTAGGCCCGGGCGGCCTCGACGTCGGCCATGGCCCGGGCGGGGACGGTGATGCCCTCGACGAGGCACTCGTAGAGGGTCGGCCCCGGTTCGTAGCTCAGCACGAGGTAGAAGGCGCCCCGCCCGAGGCAGGCGGCGTAGTACGGCGATCCGGCCAGGCGCTGGTAGGCGGCGTACTCGTCGGCCAGGCAGCCGACGGTGGTCGGGGCGTAGACCTTGAAGGCCAGCTCGGGGAGCTGGGGATGGCGGACGGCGATGGCGTCGGTGCCGCGGCCCAGCACCTGCAGCGGCGCCGGGACGTGCTCGACGGTGATGGGCTCGTTGCCGGCGCCGGCCCGGATGCGGATCGCCTCCAGGAGCGCCTCGACGACGTCGGTTCCCGCCGGGGCGCAGTCCGGCCCAGGCAGTGTGCCTGGGCCGGGAGCGACGATGGTCATCACGATCTCAGTTCTTGGACGCCTTGACCTGCAGGGCGGTGAGCTCGTCGACCTTGGCCTGGAGGGCGGCCAGGCTGGCCCGCAGCGAGGCGACCTCGGCCGGCGAGGGGGCGTCCTCGTCGTCGTCGACGACGTTCTTGGCCGAGTCGCGGACGTCGGTCTCGAGGTCCTTGGCCCGGTCGAGCAGGTCGTCCACGAAGTCCTTGGTGTCGTCGACGATGTCCTCGAGGAAGCGGGTGAGGGTGTTCTTGCGCTTGGCCATGGCGATCAGGCCTTGGCGCCGGCGAGCTGCAGCTCGGCGAGCTGGTTGACCTTGGCGGTGAGCTCGGCCAGGGCGGCGTGGAGGCCGGCGACCTCGCCCGCCGACACCGACTTCTCGTCGTCGTCGATGCTGTCCTTGACGGCGTCCTTCATGTCCTCTTCCAGGTCCTTGGCCCGGTCGAGGACGTCGTCCACGAAGTCCTTGGTGTCGTCGACGATGTCCTCGAGGAACCGGGTGAGGGTGTTCTTGCGCTTGGCCATGGGGCCCTCCCTTGGATCGGTGGGGCCGTTCCGACCCCGCTTCGTTTTACGCTGTGCGTAATATTACACGACGCGTAAGTGGAGTCAAGGGGGAATCCAGCCTTTTGTGAAGAATTTCCCTAGGCCACGGGGCCCCGGCGGCGGCGGTCGAGCCACAGGCCGGCCACCGCCGCGGCCAGGGCCGCCTTGCGCCACTGCCGGGCCCGGGCGTCGGCCCGGTCGTCGTGGCGGGAGCGCAGGCTCATGTCCTCGCCGAGGCGCATGGTGGTGTCGCGGTTGGCCATGTCGGCCATGATCGAGCGCACCTGGCCCGGGCCGTTGAAGCCCATGAGGAAGGCCTGGGCGGCCGAGCGGGCCATGGCGTCGCGGCCCAGCATCTCCCGGGCGATCTCCTGGGAGATCAGCTTGAACTCGTCCTCGAAGAGGTCGGTGATCGACAGGTTCGGGGCCAGGTAACGGATCGACCCTTCGGCGTTGGCGAACGACTTGCCGAGGATGGCCACCGTCGGGCTGGTGGCGATGCCCCGCTTGGAGGAGAACTTGAGGATGCTGGTCAGCTGGACGCCGAAGTTGAACCGCTCCAGCGACTGGCCGGCGATGCCGGGGACGAAGCGGCCCATGTCGTTGATGAACCCGGCGATGTCGGCCCGCTTGGTGGCCCGGCCCATCTCGATCCACGTCCGGGCCAGGGTGGTGCCGTCGTTGAGGCCCATGCTGAGCAGCACGACGGCCAGGGCGATCGACAGGTTGAGGTCGATCTTGCCGACCATGCCCCAGTCGATGATGTTGGCCTCGCCCTCCGGGGAGATGAACACGTTGCCCGGGTGGGGGTCGGCGTGGAACTTGCGGTCGACGAAGTAGCCCCAGAACATCAAACACATCAGGTCGCGGCCGATGGCCTCCCGCTGCTCCTCGGAGAAGTCCTCCCGGTTGACGTCGCGGATCGACTTCCCCGGCGCCAGGCTCTGGACCAGCACCCGGGGCGTGGCGTAGAGCACCTCGGGGATGCTGAGCGTGTCGAAGTCGTCGACCCGGTCCCGGAAGTCGTCCATGTTCTCGGCCTCGAGGGTGAAGTCGAGCTCCGGCCGCATCGACGAGAAGACCACGTCGAGCATGGCCTCGAGGTCCATGACGTCGTTGAAGTCGGGCATCCGCTTGGCCAGCCGGCGCACCAGCGTGGCCAGCAGGGCCATGTCGTCGAGCATCGCCTGCTTCACGCCCGGGCGCTGGATCTTCACCACCGCCGGCCGGCCCGACTTGAGGACCACGTAGTACACCTGGGCCAGCGAGGCGCAGCCCAGCGGCTCGGTCCTCACCTCCCGGAAGTAGCGCTTCCAGTCGCGGCCCAGCTCGTCTTCGAGGACGGGCTCGAACTCCGTGAACGGCGTCACCGACACCTTGGCGTGGAGGTGCTCGAACTCCTCCATGAGGTACTCGGGGCAGATGTCGGGCCGGGTGGAGAGCATCTGGCCGACCTTGATGTACAGCGGCCCGAGCTCCTCCAGCGCCTGGCGGACGGCCCGGGCCCGTTGCTGCTGGCGGTCGGGCCGGTCCTCGCCGTCGCCGCCCACCGTGGCCCGCAGGCCGACGGCGCGGCCGACCTCGCCGGTCAGGAGCCCTCCCACCGTGCGGGCCACGTACCGGGCGCGCGCCACGTTCACCGTCTGAGGTTATCGCCGGGGGTCACCCCGCCGGAAGGATCAGTCGGGATCGGCGAAGTCGTCGGTCGCCCAGCCCCGGCTGTCGGACGGGCGCCGGCGGCGGCGCCGCTCGTCGTCGTCCCAGCCCTCCCAGTCGCCGTCGCGGCCCCGGTCGCGCTCCTCGCCCAGCGCCCGGACCACCTCGGCCAACCCGGCGGCGCCGCCGAGGGCGCCGAGCAGGCCCCCGCCGTCGCCGAGGCCCCCCAGCCCGCCGAGCGGGCCGGACCCCAGCCCCGGCACGAGGTTCTGGAGCATTCCCGCCCCCATGACGCTCTGGAGGACCTCGTAGGTGCAGTCGGTGCCGCTCCCCTGCCGCCGGGCCTCGAACAGCCCCCCGTCGCGCAGGTGGTCGCGCAGCTCGGCCGGGGTGATGCGCCGCCGTTCGCCGGCGTCGTAGAGCGAACCGTCGTCACGGCGGATGATCTTCTTGCGCCGCCGGCGGCGCGACTTCGGTTCGGCGGCCACCCCTCGGCTCCGCTCAGGCCCCGGCCGGGCCGGCGGCGCCCTTCTCCTGCCGGGCGGTCAGCTCGTCGATCTTGGCCCGCAGCTCGGCCAGCTGCCGGCGCAGGGCCGCCGCCTCCCGGGCCGCGGCGTCGTCCCGGTCGTCGTCGTCATCGTCGTCGACGGCGTCCTTGAAAGCGTCGCGGGCGTCCTCTTCGACGTCCTTGACCCGGTCGATGAGGTCGTCGACGAGGTCTTTGGTGTCGTCGACGATGTCCTCGAGGAACCGGCTGAAGGAGTTGCCCCGCCGCCTGCTGCCCATCGTCTCGTCCCCCTTGCCGCCGTCGGCCGCCGCCCAGAGTCTGCCTCAGGCCGCCCGGCCGGTACAGGCCACTTCCCACACGTCGATCACGTCGCCGGCCGCCACGAAGACGTCGTCTCCGTTGCTGAACAGCCACAGTGTGGCGGTGCCCACCCGGGGTGCCGCCACCAGCTGGCAGTCGTCGATCCGGGCTCCGTTGCGCAGGGCCACGCCGACCTGGCGGCCCTCCAGCCGGTGGAGTTCGATCGTGGTCATCGCCGCCTCCTTGCTGCCTGTCTTACGCATCGCGTAGGATGAGTTTTACAAGATGCGTAAACCAGTGTCAAGACGGAACCTGCCATAGTGTGAGAACGAGGGTTCACATCCAAGGGGGGACGGTGCTCGGAACGGCACGGCGGGTGGTGAAGAAGGGCTCGAAGCTGGCCGGCCGGGCCGTGTCGCAGGCGGGGCTGGCCCTCACCGAGATCCCCGGCGGCGACACCGTCGCCCTGCGCCGCATCGGCTTCGGCGTCTCGATGGTGACGGATCCGCGGGGCTCGACGCTCCTCGACGTGCTCGGCGACGACCTCGACGAGCGGGCCCACACCTTGGACCGGTTCCTCGCCCGCTGCACCGACGAGGAGATCACCGAGCTGTTGGCCGCCTTCCAGGAGGGGGCCGCCCGCCGGGCGGCCCGCCAGGCGTAGCCCTCGCGGCCGGGAGGTCGAAGCGGCGGCGAGCGGCGCGAGGGGCTTGCGCCACCTTCAGGACAAGGGAATGACGGCGACGCGGCCGGGGGCGTCGTCGCCGGCGAGGTCGACGACACCGCGGTCGAGCGTCGCCAGGCGGCCGCGGTGGCGCCGGGTCAGGGCGAGGAGGTGGGCGTCGGTCACCTGGCGGTGACCGACGAGGCGGACGGGGTCGACGTAGCGCTCATCGGTCGGCGACACGTCGTCAGCCCAGCTCTGGTGCCCCGGCCGGGACCGGATCTGTTCGAGGACGGTCAGGGCCTCGGCGGGGGTGAGGGCGTCGCCCACGGCCGCCGGATTGCTCGACACCCGGACGAAGCCGAACTCGGTGACCGGAGTCGTCGCCCAGCCCTCGGCGTGGTGGTCGGCGAACCACCGTCGCGCCGGACCGTGGTGCACGTGGGTCGGCCAGGTCAGGGCCACCAGCAGGTTCACGTCGAGCAGAAACGCTCCCGCCGGCGGGGCCGGGCGGGACCGGCGGGCACTCATGACTCGTCGTCGAGCGCGGCCCGGACCCGATCGGCCGTGATCGGTGCCGCCCCGGCTCGGACCCGTACCACCGGAAAGAGCTCGTCGTCCTCCACGACCGGCCGCGGTGCCAGCCCCCGGCGGATCAGTTCCGACACCACCTTCCCCAGCGAGCGGCGCTCCGCCGCCGCCAACGCCTTGGCCGCGGCGAGCACATCGTCGTCGAGGTCCACGGTCGTCCGCACCGCATCAGCGTATCACATCATGATGTGTCGACATCTGGGTGCAGCGCGTCGGGCGCATTCCCGGAGGCTGTCTGCAACAAAGAACGTTCTCTGTCCGATATAGTGGACCCGACCGCCGTCGACGACGACAGGGAGGACAGGTGGCCCGCCGAACCCGCAGTGCCCTGCCGGGCGATGCCGAAGCGGCCCGGGAACGGCTGATGGACGCGGCCGAGGCCTGTGTCGAGCAGTACGGCGTCGCCAAGACGACCATGGACGACATCGCCAAGATGGCCGGCGTGTCGCGCCCCACGGTCTACCGGCACTTCAGCGACCGCGACAGCCTGATCCTGGCCGTCGTGATGCGCCGCTCCCGGATGCTGGCCGGCCGGGCGGTGAAGATCATCGCCCGCTACGAGTCGCTGGCCGACCAGCTCGTCGAGGGGTTGCTGTTCCTGGTGGAGAAGGGCCGCAAGGACCCGTTCGTGCGGCTCCTGGTGGCGCCCGAGCACATGGACCTGGCCAACCGGATCCTAGGCGGCACCATCCCGGCGGAGCTGAACTACGAAATCTGGGAACCGATCCTCACCGCAGCCCGAGAGCGCGGTGAACTCCGGCCCGATCTCGACTTCGCCGCGGTCAGCCGCTGGCTCACGTACCTCATCGTGCTCCTGCTCGGCCGATTCGACGTCGACGACGACATCGGCGCTCAGCGGGAGATGCTCCACACGTTCGTCGTGCCGGCCTTCCTCCCCCCGGCCCCGCCCGCCGCCGCCCCCACCCGCCGAAGCCGGACGGCCCGGGCCGGTTGACCGGCAGCCAGCGGGCGGCATGACGATCGACTGGTCCGCCGAGCTGTCGGCGCAACTCGCCTGGCACTGGGACCATCACGTCCGGGCCCGCCTCGACCGGCTGACCGACGCCGAGTACCTCTGGGAGCCTGTCGAGGGCTGCTGGAGCATCCGCCGGGGCGCGGACGGGCGAACGACGATCGATTTCGCCTTTCCCGAGCCGGTGCCGGCTCCGGTCACCACCATCGCCTGGCGTCTCGGCCACGTCATCGTCGGCGTCTTCGGCCTGCGCAACGCCGCCCACTTCGGCGGCCCACCCGTCACGTACGACACGGCGGTGTGGCCCGCCACCGCCGCCGAGGCCCTCGCCGCGCTCGACGACGCCTACGCCACGTGGTCCGCCGGGGTGGCCGGTCTCGACGCCGAGCGCCTCGCGTCCCCCGTCGAGCCGGCCGAGGGCGCCTTTGCGGAGTTCCCCATGGCCACCCTCGTGCTGCACATCCACCGTGAGGCCATCCACCACCTCGCCGAGGTCCTCCTGCTCCGCGACCTGTACCGGGCGTCGTTCGCCTCGTCCGAGGGGGTGCGCCGGACCACGACCGGTGGTGCTCAAGGCCCGTAGAGGGCCCGGACCACGACCGGTGGTGATTGGGCACAACGCTGAACGGCCGGTCCGTCGGGGCCGATGATGCCCTCCGCGCCGAGATCGGCGGCCAGGTGGCGGTGGAGGTGCTGGAGGGGGACCTCGTCGCGGCCGTAGACGAACTCGATCGGCTGGGGCGTGCCGCTGCTGTTGGCCGCCTGCTGGATCGCCGCCGCCATCGGCCAGTCCTCCCCCGTCACGGCGTCGCGCAGGATCTCCCAGCTCTGGTCGAGCCGGGCCCGCTCGGCGTCGTCGGGCGGGTGGGGAACGAGGAAGCGGATCGACGTCGTGCAGCGCTGCGGCGAGTCGGCGTCGGGGAAGACGCTCCACAGCTCGAAGTGGTCGGGCTGGGACACCAGCATGGTGTTGGGATAGAGGATCAGGTTGGTGATGACGTAGCGGCGCAGGTCGGCGCCGTCGGGAACGTCGTCGTCCTTGAAGCGGTCCAGCTTGTGGCGGGCCATGGCCAGCCGGGCGTGGCGCCCGTGGCGGTCGAAGGTGTGGGTGTGGGTCAGGATCAGCTTCCCGACGCTGTCGGGGTGCAGGAACTTCGGGTGCAGGATGTCCATCAGGCCGTCGGCCACCAGCTTCCAGTTGACGGGCTGGGCGAACCGCTCGTCGACGTGGAGCGACCAGCCGCCGAGGCCGAGCTCGGCCAGCTGGGCGTCGAAGTCCGGCCCGAGCCAGGCGGCCACGTCGGGTGGCTCGGTCGAGCCGAGCGTCACGAAGACGAGCCCGTGCCGCTCGGCCACCCCGACGGGGACGAGCCCGTGGCAGGCCGGCTCCACCGAGTCGAACCCTTCGGCGTAGGGGACGTGGCGCAGGGCGCCGTCCCGGTTGTAGGTCCAGCCGTGGTAGCGGCAGGTGAAGACCCGCCGGGTCCCGCAGGCCTCCTGTTCCACCGGGCCGCCCCGGTGGCGGCAGACGTTGCGGAAGCCGGCCAGTGTCCCGCCGTCCTGGCGGACCAGCAGCAGCGAGACGCCGATGAGATCCAGCGTGACGAACGACCCCGCCTCGGGCAGCGCCGAGCTGACCGTGGCCACCAGCGGCGTCCGGAAGAACAGCGCCCGCTCCCGGGCCGCCTGGCCTTCGTCGAAGTAGTACCAGGCCGGGATGCGCAGGTCGGTCTCCGCCGAGTCGGCCGTCCCCTCCCGCAGGTGGGTCAGCAGCCGTTCGGCGATCTCGACTTCGACGGACGTCATCGACGCTCCTCACTCACCGGCACTGCAGCCGGGATCCCTGGGAGGCGACGAAGCGGCCTCCGCTCACGGTCACGACGCCCCAGCACGACCGGCGGGGCGATGTCTGGTCCCGGCCGAACGACAGCGGGTAGGTCATCCCGCCGACCGTTTCACCGTTGATGCGCCACAGCCCGTCGAGGACGTCGGCGGCGGTCGGCTTGTCGGGCAGGTTGCGGGCCGCCGCCTCGAAGAGCTTGGCCGACACCCAGGCCGGCCCCGATGCTCCGCTCGGGTCGACGCCGGGGGCGACGGCCTCGAAGGCGGCGTGCAGCTCGGCCAGGCCGGGGATGTCCCGGGCCGGCCACGGCGCCACCTTGGTGCCGACGACGGTGCCGTCCATGACGGGGTCGGCGGCGACCGACGGCATGGCGAGGCCGTCGGCCATGCCGAGGACCGGCTTGTAGCCCTGGCGGGCACAGGACCGGCCCACCCGCAGCACACTGTTGTTGTCGAGCCCGAGGATGATGGCCTGGGCGCCGGCCTGGCGGGCCGAGAGGCACTCGGCGGTGAAGTCGGGCTGGGTCAGCGACGGCCGGGCCCGGTAGACGACCTCGAAGCCGAGCTCCTTGGCCGCCGGACCGGTCCACGTCTTGTCGAAGATGTCGCAGAGCTTGACGTCGCTGCAGGCCAGGGAGGCCAGCTTCGTCCTCCCGGCCGGAACCGCCACCGCCGCCAGGGAGCCGAGCAGGCCGTAGGAGTAGGGCGTGCCGGCCGGCCAGGGGGTGAAGACCATCGGGCTCTCGTACCCGAGGTCGCTGCCGCCCTCGTGCCCGATGATCGGGATCCGCTTGCTGTTGACGTAGGACAGGTCGCCGCCGGCGAAGCCGATGGAGTTGAACAGGAAGGCGACGACGCCCTGCTCCTCCACCATCTGGCGGACCAGCGCGTTGTAGCGGGCGGGGTCGCCGCTGTCGTCGGCGATGATGTGGCGGACGGGATGGCCGTTGACGCCGCCGTGGGCGTTGGCCCACTTCACCCACACGCCGACGGTGAAGACGGAGTCCTTGACGAAGGCTCCGACCGGCCCGGACAGCGTGCCGACGCTCCCGATGGTCACGGTCGCCCGCACTGCTGGGGCCGGCGCCGCCCCCGGGGCCGGGGCCGCGGCCGCGGCGGGGGTGCTCACGGCGGGCGCGGCGGCGGACGCTTCGGCTCTCCGGGGTGACGCTCCGGCCGCTCCCGCCGGCCCGCGGTTGATCGGGGATTGCGCCACCGTGCCGGCCGGCGCCGCCGTGGCGCTCCCGGCGGGTCTCAGCCAGTCGGCCGGGGCCGGTGATGGCCTGAGCCCGGCCGCCCCGGTCCCGGGACGGGCGGTGACCGGTTCAGCACTGGCCGTCGCGTGGGTGGCGACCACCAGGCCCTGGCGCTCGGCCCCGGCCACGGCGGCCCGGTCCATCCGGCTGCCGCAGGCCGCGCCGGTCAGGGCCGTGCAGAGCAGCGCGGTCCCGATGAGCCGCTTCACCTAGCCGGCCACCACTTCGGCGTCGGGCACGGTGCCGGCCGGTCGGGCCGCCACCGCTTCGATGCGGACGGGGATGCCGTTGAGGACCGTGGACCCCGACAGGGCCTCGACGTCCTCCACCCGGCTCGAGGCCAGGAAGTTCGACGTGGTCCCGCCGGCGGCGTTGGCCCGGCGCCAGCTGCCGTTGTGACCCCAGCCGTGGGGCAGAGCCACGGTGCCCCGGATCATCTCGTCGGTCAGGGTGACGGGGACGGTGATCTCACCGGCGCCGGACGTGAGGCGGGCCTCGCCGCCCTCGACGAGGCCGAGGGCCCCGGCGTCGGCCGGGTGGATGCGCAGCAGCAGCCGGCGGGAGTCGGGCATGAGCCGGGGGGCGTTGTGCATCCACGAGTTGTGGGACCGCACCTCCCGCAGGCCGATCAGCCGGTAGGGGCGGTCGACGTCGAGGTGCTCCTCCTGCTCCAGCCGGGCGATCTCGCCGATCACCTTCGGGTCGGCCAGGTGGATCTTCTTGTCGGGGTGCTGGAGGCGGCCCTTGAGCGGCCGCAGCGGCAGGTCCTCGTGGAGGACGACGCCGTGGGGCGCCTGACGCAGGAGCTTCTTCCACGACCAGCCCGACCTCCGCAGCCCGAACCAGTCGCCGGCCTTGCCCGTCCGCAGCAGCAGGTCGGCCATCTGGCGGGGCTTGATGCGCAGGCCGAGGCGCCTGGCCACCCACCGCTGGGCGGCGTTGGAGTAGGCGCCGCCCAGCCCCATGCGCCGGGCGAGCTCGTCGAGGATCTCCCACTCCGGCCGGCACTCCCCCGGGGCGTCGGCGACGGCCTCGGTGACCATCAGCGACGGGCGGATCATCCGGTCGAGGAACTGGAGGGGGAAGTCCTCCCGCTCGTACATCGTCGTGCAGGGCAGGAGGTAGTGGGCGTACTTGTTGGTCTCGTTCATGTACAGGTCGATGGCGAAGAACGTGTCGAGCGATTCGAGGGCTTCGACGAGGCGGTGCCCCGACGGGCCCGACACCACGCTGTTCCCGCCGATCATGGCGAAGGCCCGGATCTGGCCGTCGCCCGGCACCATGATCTCGTCGTAGAGGGCGGAGGACGGCAGGAACCCGAACGAGTCGGGCAGGCCGGCCACCCGGGTGTGCTTCTCGTCGTAGGTGGCCAGCCCCATCTTCTCCGACATCTCGGCGGTGGGGATCGGCGACCAGCCGAACACCCACCCGCCGGGCCGCTGGATGTTGCCGGTCACCACGTTGATCGCCTGGTGGAGCACGTTGTTGAGCGTGCCGAACTTCTGGGTGCAGGTGCCGGTGCGGCCGTAGGCCACCGCGGCGGTGGCCGTGCCGACGGCCCGGGCGACGTCGCGCACGGTGTCGGCCGGTACGGCGGTGATCGCCTCGGTGGCCTCGGGCGGGAACCGGCGGGCCTCCCGGCGCAGCTCGGCGGCGCCGACGCAGTGCGCCGCCAGGAACGCCTCGTCGACCAGCCCTTCGCCGAAGAGCACGTGGAGGACCGACAGGAGGAACCAGGCGTCGGTGCCGGCCCGGAGCGGGATGTGCTCGAAGCGTTCGGCGGTCTCGGTGCGCCGGGGGTCGACGACGAAGACCCGCCCGCCCCGGTCGACGACGCCCTGCATGTGCTCCCGCATCCGGGGGTCGTGGAGGAAGCTGCCCTTGGACACCCAGGGGTTGGCGCCGATGACCATCAGCACGTCGGTGCGCCGGTAGTCGGGGATCGGCAGCACGCCACAGGCGCCGAAGAGGAGCTTGGTGGCGGCCACGCTGGAGGCGCCGTCCTCGGAGTTGACGCCGTACCACCAGGGGGTGCCGACGGCGTCCTGGAAGCCCTTGCCCCAGAACACCGCCGAGTAGGAGAAGTACGGCGGGTTGCCCATGTGGACGGCGATGGACTTCGGCCCCCGGGTGTCGCGCAGCCGGCGGAGGCGCCGGGCGATGTCGCCCAGCGCCTCCTCCCACGTGACCCGCTCGAACTCGCCGGGGCCGCCGACGCGCTTCATGGGGTAGAGGATCCGGTCGGGGTCGTTCTGGACCTCGGCCATGGCCACGCCCTTGGTGCAGCAGAACCCCTTGGAGTGCGGGTTGTCCTTGTCGGCCCGCAGCGAGACGAGCTTGCCGTCCTCGACGGTGGCCACCATCCCGCACAGCGGCTCGCAGATGCGGCAGAACGTCGGCTTCTCTTCGGTCATCTTGCCTCCCGGGAGCCTGGTGGGGCCGCCTAGTCCTTACACGTGATGGCCGAGCCCTTGGGGGCCACGAACTTCTGGTTCTGGATCAGCACGACGCCCCAGCAGGCTTTCCTCGGCGAGTTCCCCATCTTCGGGAAGTTGAGCGGGTAGGTGAGGCCGCCGAGGGTGTCGCCGTTGAGGCTCCACAAGCCGTTGAGGACGTCTTCGTTGGTGGGCTTGTCGGGCAGGTTCCGGGCCGCGTCCTCGAAGGTCTTGGCCGACACCCAGCCGTTGACGTGGGCGCCGTTGACCTCCACGCCCGGCGCCGCCTCGGCGAAGGCCCGGTGGATCTCGGCCAGCCCGGGCAGGTCCGTGCCCACCCACGGCGGAGCCTTGGCGGCCACGACGGCGCCGTCGACGTTGGGGTCCTGCGCCACCGATGGCAGGGTGACGTTGTCGAAGAAGCCGTAGGTCGGGTGGTAGCTCTGCCGGGCGCAGGACCGGGCCACCCGCAGCATGCTGTTGTTGTCCAGGATGGTGATCATGACGTCGGCGCCGGCCTGGCGGGCCGAGATGCACTCACCGGTGTAGTCGGGCTGGGTGAGGGAGGGCCGGGCGTGGTAGACGAGCTCGAAACCGAGCTCCTTCCCCTGCGGGCCGGTCAGGACCTTGTCGAAGTTGTCGCACAGCTTGACGTCGCTGCAGGCCAGCACGCCGAGCTTCTTGTGGCCGTTGGGTACGGCGATGGAGGCGATGGCCGCGGCCCCGGCGTAGGCGTAGGTGCCGCCGGAGGCCGCCGGCGTGAACACGAAGGGGCTCTCATAGCCGAGCTCCGTCCCGCCCTCGTGGCCGATGATCGGCACCCGCTTCTGGGTGACGTAGCTGACGTCACCGCCGGCGAAGCCGATCGTGTTGTGGATGAAGGCGATCGCGCCCTGCTCTTCGACCATCTGGCGGACGGCGGCGTTGTAGCGGGCCGGGTCACCGCCGTCGTCGGCCACGAGGTGGCGGATGGGGTGGCCGTTGACGCCGCCGTGGGCGTTGCGCCACTTCACCCACACGCCGACGGAGAAGATGTAGTCCTTGGTGAAGGCGCCGAGAGGGCCCGACAGCGTGGCCACCGAACCGACGGCGATCGGGGCCTTGCCGGCCGGGCCGGCGGTGCCCGCCGGGGCGGTGGCGCCGGGCGTGGCCGACGCCCTACCGGGAGTGGCGCTGGCCGATGCGGCGGCCGGAGCGCCAGGAGTCTTCGTAGTGGACTGACCGGCGGCCGCCGTTCCGGAGGCGGCGGCCGTCCGGGCCGAACCCGCCACCGAACCGCCCGCCGAACCGGCGGAAGTGCCGGCCGCCCCGGCCGAGGTCCCGGCCGCCCCGGCAGGCGAGGCGCCACCGGCTCCGGCGGAAGGCCCGGCGGCCCCGGCGTTGGAGGTGCCGGCGGCGCCGGTGCCGGCAGTTTCGCCGTTGGCCACCGGCGAAGCGGCGCCCGGCGCGGCGCTCCCGGCGCCCAGGGCCGACTCATGGCCGGCGGCGACGGTGAGGCCGCCGCGCTCGGCGGCCTGAATGGCGTTGCGGTCCATCCTGCTCCCGCAGCCTCCGGTGACCAGCATGACGGCGGGCAGTACGGCGACCCAACGGCGCAGCCGGCGCCGGCGGGCGGCGTTCGAACTGTCCAAACCACCACCGGTGGTGCTGAAGGCCCTCACAGGGCCCTGATCACGACCGGTCGTGGTCCGGCGCAGCGGCGCGTTGTCGACGGGACTCATTTCGCTCCAACCTCCTCTGCGGCGGCGACGCCGGCGTAGCTGTGGAAGATCTGTTCTTCGGTGAGGTCCGAGGCCCGGCCCGAGAGGCGGATGACGCCCCGGTCGAGGACGTAGACCTGCTGGGCCAGGGCCAGCGCCCGGTGGACGAACTGCTCGACGAGCAGCAGGGCGGTGCCGGTGTCGGCGATCTTCTCCAGGAACACGAAGATCTCGTCGACGATCACCGGGGCGAGCCCGGTGGAGACCTCGTCGAGCAGGACGACGGTCGGGTTCTGCACGTAGGCCCGGGCCACGGCCAGCATCTGCTGCTCGCCGCCGCTCATTGTCCCGGCCCGCTGGCTGAGCCGCTCGCCGAGGCGGGGGAACACGTCGACCGCCTTGGCGATCGACTCCTTCGCCTGGCGGCGGGGAGCCTGCAGCGTCAGGTTCTCCTCCACGGTGAGCGACTTGAAGATGCCCCGGGGGTCGGGGATATGGCACAGGCCCCGCTTCACGAGGTCGCTGGGGCTGGCACCGGTCAGGTCGTCGCCGTCGACCCGCAGTTCGCCGTGGCGGACCTTGATGAGGCCCGACGCCGCCCGCAGCAGCGTCGACTTGCCGGCGCCGTTGGGGCCGAGCACGGCCACGACCGACGAGCGGGGCACGGTGATGTCGACGCCCCGCAGGACCGTCGTCTCGCCGTAGCCGGCCCAGACGTCGCGCAGTTCGAGGACGGGAGCGCTGCCCGACATCTAGACCTCCTCGGGGACGGGGTCGGTACCCAGGTAGGCGATGCGCACGGTGTCGCTGGCCAGCACTTCCTGGGGCGTGCCCTGGTAGATGAGCTTTCCGTAGTCGAGGACGTAGACGTAGTCGCAGATGGTCGACACGAGGCTCATGTCGTGCTCCACTACCAGGATCCCCGTCCCCCGGGTCTCGACCACCCGGCGCAGCAGCCGGCCGAAGTCGCGGCTCTCGTGGGCGTCGAGCCCCGAGGCCGGCTCGTCGAGCAGCAGCAGCTGGTGGCCGCCGGCCAGCGCCCGGGCCAGCTCGACCAGGCGTCGCTGGCCGGTGGACAGGGTTCCGGCCCGGGTTTCGGCCAGGTCGTTGAGGTGGCAGAGATCGAGCATCTCCCTGGTCACCGCTTCGACGGCCTGCCGCTCGGCCCGGCGGGCGAAGAGCTGCGTGAACGGCGAACGGCCGGCCAGCTTGGCCTCGAGGCCCAGGGCCACGTTGTGGTGCACGCTCAGGTTGTCGAACAGCTCGATGCGCTGGAAGGTGCGGCCGATGCCGAGCTGCGCCCGGGTGGTGACCGAGGCGTGGGTCAGGTCGACCCCGGCGAACGACACCCGGCCGGCGCTCGGCCGGGTGAAGCCGAAGCAGGCGTCGAAGCTGGTCGACTTCCCGGCGCCGTTGGGGCCGATCAGGCCGGTGATGCGCCCGATCGGGGCCTCCAGGCTGAGGCCGTTGACGGCCACGAGACCGCCGAAGCGCACCTCGAGCCCGTCCACCACCAGTCCGTTGTCGACGGGGCTCATCGGGCCACCTCCGCCAGGGTCGGCGCCGGGGCGGTGCGGCGCCGGCGCATCGAATCGGTCCAGCCGAGGTCGCCCCGCCGGGCCAGCGTCGGGCTGCGCCGGGTGCGGTCGGCCCCGGCCTCCACCTCGTTGCGCAGCCAGCCGGTCCAGTCGATCCGGCCGGCGAACAGGGCGGTCAGCAGGGCGGCCCCGCCGAAGAAGACGGGCTGCCAGTCGGTGAGGCTCGACGGCAGGTAGATCGGCAGCACCGCCAGCAGCAGGGCGGCGATGACCGACGAGCTGAGGACCCGGGTGCCGGCCATGGCGATGACCGTCAGCCACAGCAGCGACTGGAAGGCCCCCAGCCCCGAGGAGCCGGCCGTGCCCGCCCCCGACGCCAGCAGCCCGCCGGCCGCCCCGGCCAGGAAGGCCGAAGCGCAGAACACCAGCACCAGGGCGGTGGTCACCGAGGCGCCGAGGCTGGTCAGGGCCTTCGGCGAGTCGGCCACGGCCTCGAGGAGGCGGCCCAGGCGACCCCGCTGGATGCGGCGGACCAGCACCGCCGCCAGCACGGCCACGCCGACGGCCACGAAGAAGTACACCTTGTCGGACACGCCGCCGGGGCGGGGGGCGATGAGGTTGCCCTCCGACCCGTACATGAGGAAGGTGCGGTAGACCATCCGCTCCAGCAGGATGCCGAACCCGAAGGTGGCCAGGGCCAGATAGACGCCGGAGAGGCGGATGGCCGGGATGGCCACCAGCGCCCCGACCGGGATGGTCACGAGGGCGGCGCCGAGCAGCGCCACCGGCCAGGGCAGGTGGGCGCCGACCCGGAGATGGCTGAAGGTCGAGGCGCCGACGGCCACGAAGGCGGCGTGGCACAGCGACACCTGACCGGCCGTCTTCACCAGCAGGCCGAGCGACAGGAAGATGACGACGTAGGCCGCGCCGCTGATCCACACCTGGAGCTTGGCGCCGACGACGAAGGGCACGACGGCCACGGCCGCCGCCCCGGCCAGCAGGGCCAGGCGCCGCCCGGCGGCGGGGATCGGCGTGAGGTGGGCCTTGTCCTGGCGGCGGACCTCGCCGACCTCGAACAGCGAACCCTTCCTGGAGCTGAGCAGGATGCCGAAGAGGACGAAGAACGGGACCGACGGCGGGAAGCCGAGCAGCGACGGGAAGTCGGTGGCGTAGCGCTGGCTGACGGCGGCGGCGACGCCGACGGCGAGGCCGCCGACGAAGGTGAGGCCGACGTTGCGGAACCGGCCGACGGCGGCGGCGCCGAAGGCCTGCACCACCAGCAGGGTGAGCAGCAGCGGGTCGAGGCCGAGGACGGGCGCGAGGAGGATGCCCGACGCCGACGCCACCATCGACCCGATGATCCACGCCGCCCGGCGCACGCCGGTGGCGCCCAGCCCGGTCAGCTCCAGCAGGGCCGGGTCGTCGACCACACCCCGCATGGCCATGCCGAGGCGGGTCTTGCGCAGGATCAGCGTCAGGCCGAGGCTGGTGACGATCCCGACGACCACCAGGATCATCTGGTCGTAGCCGACGTTGACGCCGGTCACCCGGAACGTCGTCGTGGGGAGGAACTGGGGCAGGGTGATGACGGCCGGGCCGTAGACGATCGTGGCCAGGCCGAGGATCATGAGCAGCAGGCCGACGGTGGCCACCACCCGGAGGGCGGCGCTCTGGCCGGCCAGGCGCCGGCCGATCAGCTCCAGGACGACGCCCAGCGCCGGGCCGAGCAGGAAGACACCGGCGAAGACGGCCACCGGCCAGGGCACGCCGTGCTTGTTGTGCAGCTCGTAGAACAGGTAGGCGCCGGCCGAGGCGATGGCGCCGTGGGAGAAGTTGAACACGCCGGAGGTGCGGTAGGTCAGCACCAGTCCGACGCCGGCCAGGCCGTAGACGGCGCCGGTGGCGAGGCCGACGACGATGAAGGGCAGGAGGCTGTTCATCACGACACCTTGCTCGGGGGTAGGGGGGTGTCCCCCACAAGAACAGGGATGCGGTCGTGGACCCGGCCGAGGCGCCCTTCGAGGGAACGGCGCAGGGCCATGATGTAGAGGGCGTTGCCGACTCCGGCCAGGAGGATCCCGGCCAGCGCCAGGTTGAGGAACGGGATCTGGCCCCGCAGCGTCACCCGGTCGCTGGCCCCCAACCAGCCGAGGACGAGGAGGACGACGCCGGCGACGTTGAGGACGACGGCGGGGCGGGCCGCGGTGCGGTTCACCGGCTCAGTCCCGACCGGCGGGCACGGCCGCGGTGCGCAGCGTCCGGTGCAGGGGCGTGGCGTCGGTGGGAGCGGAGGGCTCGTCGAGGACGACGGTCTTCGACCCGGGGGCCCCGGTCGCCGTCAGGGCGTCGAGCTTCTCCTCGAGCCGGTCGAGCTTGCGCCACTCGTCCCGCAGGTCGGCGGAGTGCCACAGCGTCGCCCCGACGCCGAGGAGGAACAGCCCTCCCAGGCCGGCCGACACCACATAGGGGACCTGCTCGGCCACGTACGGCGTCGCCGAGACCTTGGACCAGCCCGTCAGCAGGGCGACCGCACCGGTCACGACAAAGGCAGAGCCGAAGACCCGGTCCCACTGCAGGCGGAGCCATTTCCAGAGTTCCATCGCTGATGACCTCTCTTCCTACGAACGGACCAGGACTTTGCGACCGAGGGCGACAACGGCCACCGCCGCCCCGGCCAGCAGCATCATCGGGAAGAAGCTCCAGCTCGACAGCGGGGCGATGGGCCCGGTGGCCACCGGGGCCGAGGCCAGCGAGGCGTCGACCGAACCGGAGGCGGCCTGCGCCGCATCGCCGGGGGCCGCGTCTCCGCCGGGCCCGGCGGCCGAGGCGCCCGCCGAACCGAGCGACGGGACGGCCCCGTCCGCGCCGCCGGAGCCGGGGGCCGAGAATCCGAAGCCGGCCCCGGAGGCGGAGGACGACCGGCCGCCGAGACCGCTGCCGGAATCAAGACCGGCGGCCGAGCCGGCGTCGCCCGCGGCGGCCGTCGGGGCGGGCGGCGGGGCGGCGTCGGAGCCACCCGGGGCGGCCGGGGCGGAACCGGCGCCGGACGGGCCGAAATCGGGGGCGGGGGCGCCGCCCAGGTCGAGCCCGCCCGGCGACGAACCCTGGTCGGCCTTGGCGGCGGCCAGCGACCGGCCGAGGGTGTAGCGCACGACCATCGTGGTCCCGGCGGCGGCGGCCGGCTGCTTGCGGGTGATCTGGATGCCGGGCGACACGACGCCGTCGTCGGTCTTCGTGGCCTGCACCATCTCGACGGTGACGCCGGCGTCGGCCAGGGCCTTCTGCGCCGGGGCGAAGCCATCGAGCGGCACGGTCGTGCCGGCCACGACGAACTGCCCGTCCCGCACGGCCACCGCCGTGTCGGCGATCTTGAGGGCGCTGAACTCCATCGACGACGAGCGCTGCGGCTCGCCGCCCGGCGCCCGGCTGACCGAGGCCTTGGACCGGAACCCGAAAACCTCCACCGGGCCGACCTTCAGCAGGTCGGCCGCCCCGGTGGCCTCGGACGTGACGCCCCCGTCGGCACCGTGGACGACCTTGGCCGTGGACAGGGCGCCGTCCGGGGCGTCGTCGGACGCCCCGAGGCGGGCCCGGGCCGACGACGAGCCGGCGTCGCTCTGCGTCTCCATCCGCAGACCGGGCACGTCGTACTCGTTCTTCGGCGTGGTCGGGTAGGCGCTGGCCACGTAGAACGGGTAGTGGCCGGGGAACTGCTGGCCGGTGGCGATGGCGAACAGGCCGGGGCCGGCGATGGCCAGCTCCCCGGGATAGGGGACCGAGGCGTAGCCCCGGTTGCCCTCCACGTCGCTGACCGCCGCCTGGGCCGTCGGGCCGCCGGCATCGACGAAGTCCTCCACCACCAGGAACCCGGGGGCGCTGGTGGTGATGCGGACGCCGTCGGCACTGGCCACACCGGAGTACGACGACGTGCCGTCGGCCGGGGCGGCGGCCACGGAGAGGCCCATCGGGACCCCGATGACGACGGTGGCGACTCCCGCCCGGTACAGCAGGCGTCGGCTCGCGTTGAACCTGGGACGCGGCATTGGGCTCCCCCCGAAGGTCTGCGCAACCGGTACAGAACGTGCTACACGGAACGTCGTTACAATATTCGTCGTTTGTATCGCCGTCAAGCGGGAATTACGCGGTGCACCACAACCCGGCGCAAACCCCGGGTCTCGCCGCCGACCCAGCCGAGCTCGCCGGCGATCCGGTAGTCCCCGAGCCACGGCAGCAGCTCGGCCAGGGCGATCTTCACCATCAGCTTCCCGGCGTGGGACCCGACGCAGCGGTGGGGCCCGGCCCCGAAGCCGAGATGGTGGTTGGGGTGGCGGTCGAGGACGACCTCGTCGGGCCGGTCGAAGGCCCGGGGATCGCGGTTGCCCGACGCCCACAGCAGGAAGACCCGGTCCCCCTGGTGGAGGGGGCAGCCCGACAGCGTCGTGTCCCTCGTCACCGTGCGGCCGAGCCCCTGCACCGGGGTGGCCGCCCGGACGAACTCCTCCACGGCGGTGTCGAGCAGGTCGGGATCGGCCAGCAGGCGGGCCCGGTCGTCGGGATGGCCGGCCAGGTGGACCAGGGCGAAGGCGATGGCGCTGGTGGTGGTGTCGAGGCCGCCGAGCAGGAGCAGCATCAGGGAGAAGAGCTGCTCGTCGTCGTCGAGCGGCCGGCTGTCGATCCGGGCGTCGAGCAGCACGGAGATGAGATCGTCCCGCCGCGGCTGGTCGCGGCGCTCGTCGAGCCGCTCGACGATGCGCAGCATCACGGCCATGGCCGCCTCGCCGACCTTCTCGTCGTCGATGCCCCGCAGGCGGGTGATGTCGTCGATCCAGCGGGCGAGGTCGGGCCGGTCGTCGTCGGGAAAGCCGATCATGCGCAGGGCCACCTGCTGGGGGAAGGGAACGGCGAAGGCCGAGCAGAGCTCGACGTCGCCGTCGGTCGGCAGCCCGGCGATCAGCTCCTTGGCCAGCGACCGCCACTCCCCCTCCTGGGCCCGCACCGCCTGGGGGGTGAACGACGGGTTGATGATCTTGCGGTACTTCTGGTGCAGCGGCGGGTCGGTGTCGATCGGCAGCAGCTTCGTGGGGATGGGCGGCGTCCCCGTCCCGTCCTGGGACGAGAACGTGGCCGGGTCGCAGGCCGCCTGCATGATGTCGGCGTAGCGCGACACGACCCAGAAGCCGCCGTGGTGGTCGCTGCGGGCCACGGGCTCGGAGTCCCGCAGCTCGCCCCAGAACCCGTAGGGGTCGGCCAGGAGCTCCGGGTCGAAGTGGTCGTAGTGCCGGGCCCGGCCGCGGTCAGCGGTCATTCGAAGTCGACCTTCGTCATGGCCTCGATGACGTAGCTGAAGGCCTTCATGTTCTTGAGCAGCGTGGTCATCTTGCCCTTGACCTTCATCTTGCCGGTGGTGAGGGCGGCGGTGGGGTTGATCTTCTTCTCGAAGATGCCCCGCCACACGTCGGGCGGGCCGGTGATGACGAAGTCGACGGCGTCGGCGTCGGCGTCGGTGGCCTCCCGCACGCCGGTGACCTTCCCCTGGTCGAAGGTGGCGAAGAAGCGCTTGTCGACCGGCTCGGTGAAGACGTAGACCATCGAGTAGGACAGGTCCTTCCCGATGTCGGCCCAGGCGGGGTCGTTGTTCAGCTGGTCGGCCATGGCCTGGTAGAAGTCGACGGTTCCGAACTTGACGGTCATCGTTCAGCGCTCCTCGGTGGTCGGCAGGTCCTGATACTTCGCCCGCAGCTCCCGGCGGAGGACCTTGCCGGACATGCTGCGGGGCAGGGGTTCGTCCACCACCACGATGTGGCGGGGGGTCTTGTAGTCGGCCAGCAGCCGCCGGCAGTGGGCCACCAGCGCCGCTTCGTCGATCGGGCCGGCCGCCCCCCGGACGATGGCGGCCGGCACCTCGCCCCAGCGGCGGTCGGGCACGCCGACCACGGCCGCCTCGGCCATCCCGGGGAAATCGGCCAGCACCCGCTCGATCTCGGCGGGATAGACGTTGAGTCCGCCGGAGATGATGAGGTCATTCTTCCGGTCGACGATCTCGAGGAGGCCGTCGTCGTCGAGGCGGCCGAGGTCGCCGGTGCGGAGCCAGCCGTCCTCCACGGCGGCGGCGGTGGCGTCGGGGTCGCCCCAGTAGCCGGCCATGACCTGCGGGCCCCGCACGAGGATCTCCCCCGCCTCCCCGGCCGGGCACTCCCGCCCGTCCTCGTCGACGAGCCGCACTTCGGTGTGGAGGACGGGCCGGCCACAGGCCCGGGGCTTGTCGATGGCCAGGGCCGGGGGCAGCAGGGCCACGAGGGCGGTGGCCTCGGTCAGCCCGTAGGCCTGGCGGATGAGGACGCCCTTGCGCTGGTACGTCCGGAGCAGCGTCTCGGGGACGGGCGCCCCGCCGGTGATGGCGGTGGTGAGCCGCCCGAGGTCGGCGCCGTCGAAGCCGGGGCAGTCGGCGATGCCCTGCCACATGACGGGCACGCCGATCATGGCGGTGATCCCCTCGTCGACGAGGAGCTCCAGCGCCCGGGCGGGGTCGAAGGTCCGCTCCAGCACCAGCGTGCCGCCGGCGCCGTACGTGCCGACGAAGTTGTTGACGATCCCGCCGGTGAAGGCCAGCGGGACGCAGAGCAGCGTGCGGGTGGCCGCCGTCCAGCCCTCGGCCGCCCCGAGGAGACGGATGAAGGCCAGGAGGTTCCGCTGAGTGAGCATGGCGCCCTTGGGCCGACCGGTCGTCCCCGAGGTGTAGGCGATGATGGCGACGGCGGCCTCGTCGATCTCGTCCGCCGGGGCCGGGCCGGGTTCGGCGGCCAGCTCGTCGAGGGTCGGGCCGTCCCCGCCGGCGCCCTCGAGCCGGATGCGCAGGGCGGCGCCGGAGTCGGCGGCGACAGCGTCGTAGCGGGGGGCCAGCTCGCCGTCGACGGCCACGGCGGCGCAGCCGGCGTGACCGACGATGAAGCGCAGCTCGTCGGGCGAGAGCCGGATGTTGAGCGGCACGACGGCGGCGCCGAGCTTGAAGGCGGCCACCACCAGCTCGCACCAGCCGGGCGAGTTCTGGCCCAGGATGCCGAGCCGGTCCCCGGCCCGGAGGCCCCGGCCGGCCAGGCCGGCGGCGATGGCGTCGGTGCGGCGGTCGAGGTCGGCCCAGCTGAGCGCCCGGCCTCCGGAGAGGACGGCCACCCCGTCCGGCTGCCATCGGGCCCAGTAGCGGCCGATCCCACCGAGATCCACGAGGCGCCCCCCACCACCGTGAGATACGAGACAAAAGTCGTTGGCTGTCCGACGGTAACATCGGCGCCGCCCCCGTTTCAAGAGCCTCTCGACGTCGTTCGCTTGACGATTTTTGTTGTTTGTGTCACCGTGGCGAGATGGAGCACGGCCCCCTGCGCGTGGACCGGGCCGGCCGCGGCGTCGCCGTCGTCACGCTCAACCGGCCGGAGGCCCACAACGCGCTCGACACCGATCTGCAGCGCCGCCTCGACGACGCCCTCGGCGACCTCGAGGCCGATCGCGACGTGCGCTGCGTCGTGGTCACGGGCGCCGGCCCGGCGGCCTTCTCGGCCGGCTACGACATCCACGAACTGGCCCGCCTCTCCCCCGACGAGGTGACGCTGGCGCTGCTGCGGCGGGAGGAGTGGATGTGGCGCTACGCCACGCTGCGGATGCCGACCATCGCCGCCGTCAACGGCGTGGCCCACGGCGCCGGGGCCCTGCTGGCCTGCGCCCTCGACCTCCGCCTCGGCTGCGAGCGCACCGACTTCCGCTTCACGGCCGGCGCCTACAACGGCGCCAACGCCACCTGGAACCTCCCGCTGCTGGTGGGGCTGGCCCGGGCCAAGGAGCTGCTCTACACCTCCCGGCGCATCGACGCCGCCGCCGCCGAGCGGATGGGGCTGCTCAACACCGTCGTCCCGTCGGCCACGCTGCTGGAGGCGGCGCTGGCGCTGGCCGCCGAGATCGCCGCCAACCCGCCCGACGGGATCGCCGAAGCCAAGCGGCTGCTCCACGCCGGGCCCGGGCGCGGCCTGTCCGACCGCTACGAGGCCGAGAACGTCGTGATGCGCACGACCCTGCGGCCCCGGCCGATGCCCGAGCTGTTCGCCCGTTTCCTTGACGCCCACGACGAACCCCAGGAGGCCGCATGTCCCGTCGCGCCGGAGTAGTGCCCCACGGCAGCGAAGCGGCGCAGGCCCACTTCCTCGACGCCGCCGAGGCCTGCTTCGAGCGCTACGGCGTCGTGAAGACGACCATGGAGGACATCGCCAAGATGGCCGGCGTGTCGCGCCCGACCGTCTACCGGCACTTCTCCGACCGGGACAGCCTGATCCTGGCCGTGGTCATGCGCCGGGCCCGCTCGCTGATCGGCACGGCCCAGGCCTACATCCGCCGCCAGGCGCGCTTCGAGGACCAGCTCGTCGAAGGCCTGCTGTTCCTGGTCAAGACGGGGCGGCGGGACCCGTTCATCCGGATCCTCGTCAGCCCCGAGCACCTCGACATGGCCCAGCAGATCCTCGGGGCCACCGACGCCGTCGTCGACCTGACCGAGGCCATGTGGGAGCCGATCCTGGCCGAGGCCGCCGCCCGGGGCGAGCTCAACCCCGGCCTGGAGCGCCGCGACATCGCCGTCTGGCTCACCCACGTCGAGCTCATCATGGTCGGCCGCTTCGACCTGGCCACCGACGACGACGAGATCCGCCGCATGCTGCGGACGTTCCTCACGCCGGCCTTCCTCCCGGCGCCGGTCCCGGTCGGGGGCCGATGATCCCGGTCTACTGCCCGGCCGACGGCCGGCTCGTGACCGAGGTCGCCGGCGCAACCCCCGCCGACGTGCGGGCGGTGGCGGCGGCGCTGCGCCGGGAACAGCCGGCCTGGGAGGACCTCGGCCCCGAGGGGCGGGCCCGCCATCTGCGGGCCTGGCGCGACTGGTTCCTCGACAACCAGCGCCGCCTGGGCGAGATGGTCCAGTCCGAGACGGGCAAGACGTGGAACGACGCCGCCCTCGAGCCGATGATCGGCATCGACCTCATCAACTACTTCACCAGGCACGCCGCCGAGTTCCTGGCCCCCCGCACGGTGGCGCCCCACGGCCCGGCCGGGGCGACGAAACGGCTCCGGCTGACGTTCCGGCCCTACCCGCTGGTGGGGTTGATCACGCCGTGGAACGGGCCGATCGGCAATCCCATGCTCGACGTCGTCGGCGCGCTGGTGGCCGGCTGCGCCGTGCTGTCGAAGCCGTCGGAGTTCACGCCCCTGTCGTGGACGGAGGCCGTGCGGGGCTGGCGGGAGGACGTCGGCGCCCCGCCGATCCTCGCCTCCGTCACCGGCGACGGCACGACCGGCGAGGCGGTGGTCGACGCCGTCGACATGATCATGTTCACCGGTTCGGCCCGCACCGGCCGCCGCATCGCCGCCCGGGCCGGCGAGCGGCTCATCCCCGCCAGCCTCGAACTCGGCGGCAAGGACGCCATGATCGTCCTGGCCGACGCCGACCTCGACCGGGCGGCGGCCGCCGCCACCTGGGGCGCCATGCTCAACGCCGGCCAGGCCTGCATCTCCGTCGAGCGGGTCTACGTGGAGGCGCCGGTCCACGACGAGTTCGTGGCCAGGGTGACGGCCCGGGTGGAGGCGCTGCGGGTCGGGATGGACGGGCCGGGCGAGTTCGCCGCCGAGGTCGGGGCCATCGCCACGCCGGCCCAACTGGCCGTCATCGAGGCCCACGTGGCCGACGCGCTGGCCAAAGGCGCCCGGGTGACGACCGGCGGACGCCGGCCGCGGGGGCCGGGCCTGTTCTTCGAGCCGACCGTGCTGGTCGACGTGGACCACACGATGGACTGCATGCGCCACGAGACGTTCGGGCCCACGCTGCCGGTCATGCGGGTGGCCGACGAGGAGGAGGCGATCCGGCTGGCCAACGACTCCCCCTACGGCCTGTCGGCCAGCGTGTTCACCGCCGACGCCGCCCGGGCCGACCGGGTGGCCGGCCGCCTCGAGGCCGGGGCCGTCAACGTCAACAACGTGCTGAGCAACCTGTTCCAGCTGCCGCTGCCGATGGGCGGCTGGAAGGAGTCGGGGCTCGGCAGCCGCCTCGGCGGGGCCAACGCCGTCCTCAAGTTCTGCCGCCCCCAGGCCCGGGTGGCCGAGCGGTTCGCCCTGCCGGCCGAGCCGTACTGGTTCCCGGTGTCGCGCCGGAAGGCGACGCTGCAGGCCCGGGTCATGCGCCTCCTCGGCGCGCAGGACTGGCGCCGGCGCCTGGGGCTCCCCGGAAAGGCCGGCGCATGACGACCCACTCCGCCCCGCCGGGCAGCGACGTCCTCCCCGTCCCGGCCCACATCGTCAAGGGGCTGCTCGAACATCTGCGCAACGGGACGACCGACGAGTGCGACGCCATCCTCCGCCTCGACCCGGCCATCTTCACCGATCCCGACATCGCCGCCCGGGAGCGGGCCCGGATCTTCGGCCGGGTGCCGTTCATCGCCGCCCACGGCTCCGAGGTCCCCGAGCCCCACGACGTGCTGGTCAAGCGGCTGCCCCGCAACGACGTCATCATCACCCGCCTCCCCGACCGGTCGGTCCGGGTCCTGGTCAACATGTGCCGCCACCGCGGCGCCCGCCTGGCCGACGACGGCGCCGGTCGCTGCCGCCTGTTCACCTGCCGCTACCACGGCTGGTCCTACGAGCTCGACGGCCGGCTGCGCAACATCACGTTCTCCGACTCCTTCGGCCCGGCCCACGAAGCGGCGCTGGGGCTGGTGAGCCTGCCGGCCGAGGAGCGCCACGGCTTCATCTGGGTCGTCGACGAAGCCGGGGCGGCCATCGACGTCGCCGCCTGGCTTGGCTCGGAGACCGACGACAGCCTGGCCGCCTACGGCATGGACGGGCTCGTCTGCTACCGGGCCGGCACGTTCGCCGAACCGGTCAACTGGAAGATCATGCACGACGCCTTCCTCGACGG